>Ga0116147_1000100_pt1 | contig 99199 bp, 90 predicted proteins | sample AD_JPNHG3_MetaG_FD_89749 | JGI IMG/M metagenome (GOLD analysis project Ga0116147, IMG submission 89749) | Active sludge microbial communities of municipal wastewater-treating anaerobic digesters from Japan - AD_JPNHG3_MetaG | ecosystem: Engineered > Bioreactor > Anaerobic > Digestate | place...
GAACGAGAGCAATAAAAAAACAATACTTTATCTTTCTCATAATAACCTCTTCTTTTGTTTCATTTTACCATAAAACAAACCCACATGCAATTAAAAACACCCTGTCAAAACAAGGTGCGAATTACATTAATATGTTATTTTATTTTATTTCTTCAATAAATAATCATTTACCGGTTTACTGACAGCAAAGGATAGCACGAAAGATACAAATGCTTCTGGCAACCCGTTTGTTGCAAAAATAAACAAAATAGCTAATAATAAACCTTTTAATGAATAAGCGTCTCCTTGAACCGTTTGAAAAAATTCCGGACCAAAGAAAACCATAATCCCAAGAAGCACCAAAACGGTATTGGTAAGGCTGCCGATTACGGCACTAATTCCGTATTGAAATACATCCAAAAACTTCTTTCCGGCAAATATTTTCTTAAATGCCTGGTGGGATAAACCGGTAAAAGTACCGGTTAAAATTCGCGGAACGAAGCAAATCACTAAACTAAAGATATTACCGGGTTCTGCGAACGGAGTGAAAACAAAGGCGGTTGGACCCGGTGGCATAAAAGTCCACACAATAAAACTGAATAACCCCGCAAAAAAACCCATCAAAGTACCGCCTTTTGTGCCAAGCAAAATGGCGGTGATAATCACAGGAATCATTGCTAGTGTCGCAACTAGCGGTCCAACGGGGATGGATCCCAAAAACGGTACAAAACATACTAAAGCTTCAATCGCAAGTAAAATCCCAAACTGGGCCATCCATAAAATTATATCACGATGTGAACGAGTATTTTTTCTCATGGAATAAAATCTTCTATTATTAAATTTTAATTTTTATTTTTTGAGGTTATTAATCCGAAAATTCGAATTCATATTCGAAGATTCGGACAGTATCGCCATGTTGAACGCCTAAACGTCTTAATTCATCGTCAACACCTAAGCGGTGCAATTGGTAAGCAAAGCGCCGAACAGCTGAATCGTTTTGAAAATCCGTCCGTTCCCAAAGTTTTTTTACTTCCGGTCCCGTTACTTGGAAAACTCCGTCATCGCCTTTGGTGATTGTAAACGGTGGTTCAGATGGTTTGAAGGTGTACTCCACAACGGTTTCCGTTTCAACTTCGGTTGTTTGTTCTTTGCGGAGCAAATCTAGTGTATCCGCAATTTTGTATAATAATGCGTTCAAATTTTGTGTTGAGATTGCGGAAATTGGGATAACCTCGATTCCCAATTTTTCCTTGAAAACCTTAAGGTTTTCATTCGCTTCGGGAAGATCCATTTTATTGGCAACAACAATCTGCGGACGCTTCAATAAGTCCATATTGTAACTTTCGAGCTCCTTATTGATGATTTCATAATCTTCCCAAGGTTTACGGCCTTCGCTGCCGCTCATATCAATGATATGAACGATAACGCGGGTCCGTTCGATGTGTTTTAAAAACTGGATTCCGAGACCCGTTCCCAAATGCGCCCCCTCGATTAAACCGGGAAGGTCAGCCATAATGAAACTGCGGCCGTCCGGAACACCCACTACTCCCAAATTGGGGTTAAGGGTCGTAAAGTGATATTCGGCGATTTTGGGTTTTGCGGCGGAGACGACGGAAATTAGCGTGCTTTTTCCCACGTTGGGAAAACCAACCAAGCCAACATCTGCTAAAACCTTTAAGTCGAGAATGACATTGCGCTCTTCTCCTCTTTCACCTTTTTCCGCAAAATCCGGAGTCCTAAAGCGGGCGGTTGCGAATGCTGCATTGCCGCGTCCGCCTTTGCCGCCTTTGGCGACAACTACTTCCTGAGCGTGTTGGGTAATATCGCCGATTACGGTATTTGTTTCCCCATCAATTATCGTTGTTCCGATCGGAACTTTGACATAACGGTTTTCGCCGTCTTTTCCGTACATATCCTTGGAGCCGCCGTTGACGCCGTCGGATGCTTCAATGTGACGCATATAGCGAAAATCCAGCAAAGTGGTCAAGCCCTCTTCCCCGACAAAAATGACGCTGCCGCCATTGCCCCCTTTGCCGCCCGACGGACCGCCTTTGGGAACATATTTTTCGCGGCGAAAAGCTACGGCACCGTCGCCGCCCTTTCCCGCTTTTACATAAACCTCGACACGATCGACAAACATTTGACACGCTCCTTTAAGTTAGATAAAGGCACCCCATTTTCATGAAGTGCCAAACATTACAAGATAAACTATTCAACCGGATAAACTGATGCTCTTGTTTTGCCGCCGCTCATTTTTTCGAAACGGACAATTCCGTCAACCATGCAAAACAAAGTATCATCGGCACCGCGTCCGACATTAACCCCTGGATGAACTTTTGTTCCTCTTTGACGGTAAATGATGGAACCTGCAGTGGCATATTGACCATCCGATAATTTAGCGCCTAAGCGTTTAGCATGAGAATCACGACCGTTACGGGTTGATCCTACTCCTTTTTTCGATGCGAAAAATTGGATATTTAAACGAATCATGGTTGCCACCTCCTTAATAATGGACTATTTTTTGCTTAATTTCAAATTGTTAGGATAATCTTCGGCAATCATCGCAAGTACTTGATAGAGATTGTCGATGATTTTTATTACTATTTCGGTTGGGCTTTTTGTTTCAAATTGAATTATCCCTTTTTGCTCATTTGAATTCAAAAGATATTGATCTTTTTCCAAGATGCTATCCAATAAATTCAAAGTTGTGAATACCGCTGTCGAAATCGCGCTGCAGACAATGTCTTGGCCGGCCCGGGCAAAATGCGCATGGCCCAAGATTTCGAAACGGATTGATTCAGGATTTTGATAATCGAAGGTTGCCTTCGTCATAATTAACCTTCAATATTGGTAATTTTGATTTTTGTATAGGCTTGACGATGGCCTTGCTTTTTACGGTAATTCTTCTTTGGTTTCATTTTGAAAATGATGATTTTCTTACCGCGACCGTGTTTTTCAACAACGGCAGTTACTTTTGCACCTTCGACGTATGGTGTGCCTACTTTATCGCCAACCAACAAAACTTCGTTAAATACGACTTCTTGTTCAGGTTCGGCCGATAGCTTTTCGACATATAAAGTGTCGCCGACAGCGGCACGATATTGTTTACCACCGGTAACAAAAATTGCGTACATCTATTGACACCTCCTCATATAAAATTTAAGACACGCCAGGAAGGTGATAATTTTTTGCTTACTTAAAAAAATTATGCTTTGGGACCTTTTTTGAGCGGTTGATAGACTTACGCCTTGCAACGTACATATTATACCTTATTCCGGTTTTTTATGCAAATGATATGAATATTAATTTTCACACTATTATGGGGCGGTTTTTTCCTGATTATTCGAATTTCAAACAATCATTTATTTTCAAACCCTTCTGTGCGCGTTCGAAACTTGAAAAGATGGGTAATTACCCACTCAAACGCTCCTAGAAGGCTTGAAAAAAGTGCCAATTGCTTGGCACTTCAATGGTTACTTGCGTGGATATTTGATATTGGCTTGAGCAGCGGCCAGTCTTGCAATCGGAACGCGGTAAGGCGAGCAAGATACATAGTCTAAGCCGATGCGATGGCAGAATTCGATTGATTCTGGGTCGCCACCATGTTCCCCGCAGATTCCCAGGTGAAGATCAGGACGAACGGCACGGCCTTTTTCGCAAGCCATCTTCATCAATTGTCCGACACCTTTTTGGTCGACATGAGCAAATGGGTCGAAAGCAAAGATTTTACGATCATAATAAGATTCCAAGAATTTGCCTGCGTCGTCACGGCTGAAACCAAAGGTCATTTGTGTTAAATCGTTGGTACCGAAACTGAAGAATTCGGCTACACCGGCAATTTCGTCGGCTGTCAAGGCAGCACGCGGAACTTCGATCATGGTTCCTACCAAATAAGGAATTTCATAATTTTGTTCTTTCATGACTTCTTTGGCAACGCGGTCAACGATTTCTTTAATGAAGTTCAATTCTTTGACTTCGCCGACAAGCGGAATCATGATTTCCGGAACAGTCTTGATGCCTTCTTTATTGACGATAATAGCAGCTTCGATTACGGCTCTGGTTTGCATTTCGGCAATTTCCGGATAGGTAATCGCCAACCGGCATCCGCGATGACCCAACATAGGGTTGAATTCATGCAAAGCCTGAACGGTATCTTTAACCTTTTGAAGGGTTACGCCCATTTCCTTGGCCAGTTCAACCATTTCTTCATCGGTATGAGGTAAGAATTCATGTAGAGGTGGGTCCAAGTAACGGATGGTTACAGGACGTTCGCCCATTTCTTTGAAGATTCCGACAAAGTCTTGACGTTGGTAAGGTAAAATCTTCGCCAGGGCTTTTCTTCTTTCTTCTTCGGAATCGGAAAGAATCATTTCCCGAACGGCCTTAATCCGGTCTGCTTCAAAGAACATATGTTCGGTACGGCAGAGACCGATACCTTCGGCACCGAATCCGACGGCTACTTTCGCGTCTTTCGGTGTGTCTGCGTTAGTTCTGATATGTAAAGCACGGTTTTTGTCGGCCCAAGTCATAAGGGTAGCCAAATCGCCGGAAACGCTGGCCGGAACAGTCGGAACAGCGCCATCGTAAATGTAGCCGGTCGAGCCGTCAATGGAAATAACACTTCCTTCCGGGTAACGGACGCCTTTGACTTCAAAGTAGTTTTCCTCTTCGTTTACGCGAACATCGCCGGCACCGGCAACGCAGCATTTACCCATTCCGCGGGCAACAACCGCCGCATGCGAAGTCATACCGCCGCGGGCGGTTAAAATACCTTGGGCAAAAACCATACCTTCGATATCTTCCGGAGAAGTTTCCAAACGGACAAGGATAACTTTTTCGCCGTTTGCACCAAGTTCTTTGGCTTTTTCGGCAGTGAAGACAACTTTACCGTAAGCTGCACCCGGAGAGGCATTCAAACCTTTGGCAATAACTTTGGCTTTCTTTAATTCTGCTTGGTCAAAGGTAGGATGCAGGAGGGTATTCAAGGCTTTAGGTTCAACCATCAAAACGGCTTCTTCTTCGGTTCTCAAACCTTCTTTAACCAAATCAATGGCAATCTTCAAAGCGGCCTGAGCGGTCCGTTTTCCGTTACGGGTTTGCAACATGTATAGTTTACCGCATTCAATCGTAAATTCCATGTCTTGCATATCGCGGTAATGTTTTTCAAGTGTTTTGGCAATCCGTTTGAATTCTTCGTAGAGGGCCGGATTGTCTTCTTTTAAATGGGAAATTGGGAACGGTGTTCTGATACCGGCAACTACGTCTTCCCCTTGGGCATTGAAGAGGTATTCGCCGTAGAGTTCGTCTTCGCCGGTCGATGGGTTACGTGAGAAAGCGACACCGGTACCGGAATCGGAACCCATGTTACCGAAAACCATCATTTGAATATTGACAGCTGTACCCCAATCATAAGGAATACCGTTCAGACGACGATAAACGTGTGCCCGTGGGTTATCCCAAGAACGGAATACGGCTTTGGTAGCTGCCAACAATTGGTCTTTCGGATCTTGTGGGAACGGTTGACCGTAGATTTGTTCAAACTTGGTAAGATATTGTTTTACCAAGTCTTTCAGATCTTCGGCATCCAAATCCGTGTCGGATTTAGCGCATTTGGCCTCTTTTTTGGCATCCAACAATGCTTCGAAGTTCGACTTGTCGATTTCCAAAACGACATCGGAGAACATTTGAATGAACCGACGGTAAGAGTCGTAAGCAAAGCGTGGATTGTTGGTCAATTTGGCTAGACCTTCCACTACTTCGTTATTCAAACCCAGATTTAAAATTGTGTCCATCATTCCTGGCATCGAAGCCCGCGCGCCACTGCGAACCGATACAAGGAGCGGATTATTGACATCACCAAATTTTTTACCGGACATTTTTTCGAGCTTATGCAAAGCGTCGAAAATCTGATCGATAACTTCCTGTGACAATGTCCTATTGTTTCGATAGTATTCGTTGCATGCTTCGGTTGTAACGGTGAAACCTTGAGGAACTGGCAATCCGAGATTAGTCATTTCCGCTAAATTTGCGCCTTTACCACCTAACAATTCCCGCATGTCCGCGTTACCTTCGCTAAATAGGTAGACAAATTTGCTCATAAATTACTCCTTTTCTAAAATTTTTCTTTTTGTATAGTACGGTTAATCCGTAAACTTACCTTTTGTATTATATCACTTATGAAAATAAAATGCAAATAAAAAACATGCCCTAAAAACCTGTAAACGTTACCATTATTTTACGGTTTTTTGCCCGTTTTATTCCTCAAAAAAAAGAACATATGCCGAAAAAGGCATATGTCTTTACATACTTACGTATCAAAACGTAAAATTAGGAATGTTGTTGAATCATCCGGAGTACCGCATCCTTCGGCCGATAACCGACCGCAACCTCAACCGGCGAACCGTTTTTGAAAAGAATCAAGGTTGGGATACTGGATATCCGATATTCCATTGCGAGTTCGTGTTCCTCGTCTACATTTACTTTTACCACAGTTACTTTGTCTTCCAATTGAACTGCCAGTTCTTCGATGATCGGCGCCATCATTTTGCATGGACCGCACCATGAAGCATAAAAATCAACCAAAACCATTTGGTCTTTTTCGATTACTTCATGGAATTGTTGGTGATTTACTTCTCTCATTTCATCTCTCCTAATCATTTGTTTTGTTTTTACGCTAATATTCTACCACAGGAAAACGATTAATATGATTAATTTGCTTTTTTCTTACGGTTTTCCTTTTTTTGTTTCTAAATCACCTAATTAAAGGCATCAACAGGCGATAAGTCTGCAGCCGGGATAATTTTTTCAGCTGTTTCAATTTCGTTTGTTTAAGGAAAAGAAAAGCTACCACCAACAGCAGTCCGATGCTTTTGCTTAAAAAAACCAGAAAGGCCAAAACAATCAAGAAAAGCAGCGAAACGTAAAACAACAAATCGTACACGTATTCTTCGTCAAAGAAAAGATTTAAACCGTGAAAAAGCAGATGAAAGCCGTCGAGCGGATAAACGGGAAAAAGATTAAACCCCAGAAGCAACCGGTTGTAGGATAATAGTAGATTTGCGGTATGGGGGGAGAATTTTATTAAGGGGATTATCAGGGCCAGAATAATATTGACCGTGATTCCGCCGCTATCGATTAAGAGGTGCTGCCAAAATGGTAAAGTTCGCGCTTCCAGTTCAATGATTCCTCCGATACCGGTTAAATGAACGGCCGAAACTTTTGCCCCGAAAATTTTGATCCAAAACAGATGACCGAGTTCGTGACATAAAAAGATGCCCAAAAAGAGAAAGGCTTCCCTAAGGAAGCCGCTGTAAGCGCATAGTCCCAAAAAGAGCACGGCCGAAAGGCGAATCTCAATCTTCGCAAATCGCATAGAAATCAACCGGCTTACCGCTTTCGCGAATTATTAAGGCAAAGGTGTAAGTTTCGCCGCTCTTGCTTGCCCGGCCGATAATTGCTTCTTCCGGCACAAAGGAATAAAGGCCGAAGTCAATGCTTTCCAAATTCCGGTATTCGTATTCCCGATTGTCATATCCTTTGATGGTAATGGAGTACTTGCGCTGTTCGTCTTTGGCAATTCTCACCACTACACCGGTCATAGCGGAATAAACTCCTTCAAAACCGGTATTTTCCACATAATTGATGCCGTCCTGATATTTGACGCTTTCGTAAAGGGTTGAAGAGACCACCGGTAAATCATCCGGTGTCGGAATAAAGACATCCCCAAAGATGCCGTTAAATAAAGAGGCAAATTTTAAAATGTTCATATTTCCGTTTATTTCGGTTCGGATAGTGTCGGATAAACCGACGCGACCCAAAGAAACCAAACTCAGCAAAAGCAGAGCGCTTAAAAACATCCGCAAATACAATTTGTCAAAATATGTTTGTTTGGTTTTTTGCGCTTTTTGGGGACTGACTTCTTTTTTGCGACTCAATTTTTCTTTCATACGGTAATAATCCCGTAATTTTTTTTGATAGTTTTCCATCGCATCACCCCTACATTGTATGAGTCCCCGGGGGCATTTATGAAATTAACGGTTGAACAGATTCGTCTGTTGTTTCATGCTGAAGAAACGATCCCCTATCACAATATGGTCGATTATCACAAACCCGAGAGCATCGGCTTGTTGAAGCAAAACTTTGGTCATCTGCAAATCCTGCTGGCTCGGGGTCGGATCGCCGCTCGGATGATTGTGCACAAGAATAATGGCGCTCGCCGAATGTTTGTAAGCCCATTTGAAAATTTCTTTGGCATCGATGACAATCAGGTTGACGGTTCCAACAAACAACGTCTTCTTGATAATCAATTCGCCTTTGACGTTTAAATAAAGAGCAATCAGGGTTTCCTGTTTCAGAGGTTTCAGCTCGTCTTTCAAAAGATTGAATACCCTTTGGGGCGTGTTCAATTTGATCTTTTCCGGAGCGAATTTGAGAATCCGCAAGCCCAGTTCGATGCCCGCCAAAACCGTAATCGCTTTGGCCGGACCGATGCCTTTGATGGAACAAAGTTCGTTGACGGTAATTTCGCTTAAGTCGTTCATTTGGTTCAGTTTGGCCAAGATCGCTTGCGACAAGCTTAAGACCGATTGTTCTTTGACACCGGTCCTTAGCAAAATCGCTATCAGCTCTGCATTCGATAAACTTTTGATTCCCTCGTTTAAGGCTTTTTCCCGGGGCCGGTCCCAAACCGGCACTTCTTTTAAAATCATGTTGTTTCCTCCTTGGCGATAAAAAAACAACCAGACATTCCCCATAGGTTTGCCCGGTTGGAAGTGCCTAGTTGTTTTTGATTTTTTGTTGAATCAGAGGTCTGATTTCGCTGACAAAATAAAGACTCCCGATAAACAGGTTAAGTTCCCACGGATCGTTCCAAACCAAGTCCAGCGTTTCTTTGACATCGGTAATCATGCGTTTTTGAGGGTGTTTGGAAAGGTTGAACAATTCTTGGATATCGTTATGGCGCTTATAAGTATAAGCCGTAAAAACGATTTCGTCAAAAACTTGGTCCAAAATTTCAATCATGGCCTGTTTGTCTTTGTCATGGGAACAGGCGAAAATCACTCGTTTTCGCTTGTATGGCAGAGTCTTGATGAATTCGGTTACCCTGGTGATGCCGTCGACATTGTGTGCGCCGTCGATTACGACCAAAGGGTTTTTCGCCATAACTTCCAGGCGACCCGGCCATTTTGTTTCTTTCAAACCTCGTAATAATATTTCGCGCGAAACCGGAAAATTCTTTCTTCTTAACTTGCGAAATAAGCCTTGATTGAATACTTTGACGGCTTCGATAACCGTTAAAGCATTTTCGATTTGATGAAATCCTGGCAAAACGATCTCCACTGTTCCCAGTTCCGGATGAATAAACGCGGTTCCGGTCAAATCCGAACTTACCACTTTGATTCCCGATAAGTCGATTGGGTAAAAAGCGGACCCGGTTTTTTGACAGTAATCCCGACACTGGTTTAACAAAACGGGGTCCTGAATGCCGGTAACGAGGGGAACTCCCTGCTTAACGATGCCAAGCTTTTGGTTGAGAATTTCCGCCAAAGTATTGCCCAAAACGTTTTGATGGTCGTAATTTACGTTGGAGATAACACTCAAAAGCGGTTCGATTACATTGGTCGAATCAAGCTTTCCGCCGATGCCGACTTCGATAATGGCCAAATCCAAATCCGGAATTTCGGAAAAGTACAAAAAAGCAAGCAATGTCGTGAACTCGAAGAAAGTTGGCAGTTCCTTGCCTTGGCTTTCCATTTCTTCGTATTTGGCTATGATTTTATTCCCGATTCGCAACAAATCTTCATCGCCAATCATCGCATCGTTTATCATAATCCGTTCGTTGAAACGGGTAATATACGGCGAAGTAAAGGACCCAACTTTCAATCCGGCGGCCCGAAAAACGGCTTTAAGGCTTGCTACGACCGAACCTTTTCCGTTGGTTCCGCTCACGTGAATGGACGGAAAAGTTTTTTCGGGATGGCCGAACAAAGCGCATAAAAATTCCATTTTGTCCAAATTGACTTTGGGGGTAAACCGCTTGGCGCTTTCGATGAAAGCAACAAGCTCGCTGGTTTTTTCAAATGGTTTCATTTTATCCTTTCAGTAACTGGTTAAGCAGTTCTTCTACCTCTTGCAATTGTTTTTGGTATTTGGTTAATTTGGTCTGTTCCAAAGCAACCTTTTCTTTCGGAGCTTTTTCCATAAAGGCAGGATTATGAAGCATTTTTTCCGAACGGCTGACTTCGGCCAATAAACGTTCTTTTTCGTTGGTTAAACGCTCAATTTCTTTTTCTATATCGAGAAGTTCTTTGTTCGGAACAATGACTTTAACTTCCGGCAAAACGATAACCAGGCAATCCTGTTTGTCGATTTCCGGCTTGATTGTCAAACCGGTATAATTCACCAAACGCTTGATATAAACCTGATATTGCTCCAAAAATCGGGCTAATTTTGCATTTTGGACTTCCAAATTAAGCGTAAGCGGTTTGCTTAACGGAACGTTCTTTTCGGCTCTCAACGAGCGGACCCCCGTGATGATATCCATCATTTGTTTGGTAAAACCGATGGCTTGGGTATCGACATCGAAGACAAACGGTTTTGGCCATTCCGAAACCATAATCGAACCTTCATAGAAAGTCTGATAGATTTCTTCGGTTACAAACGGCATAAACGGATGCAATAGCTTGCAGACGGTAACGAGCAAATGTTTGAGAATAGCTTTGGTATTATTGATATCCCCGCTTTGACCCGCAAAAACCGCTTTGGTCAATTCGATATACCAGGAAGCCAAATCGTCCCAAACAAAGTGATAGATTATCCGCGCAACTTCGCCGAACTCGAAGGCTTCGTACAGTTCGTCAGTGGTCTTGATGACTTCGTTCAGCCGGTCCAAAATCCATTGGTCAATGGCGCTGAATTTGCCAGGGTCGACTTCGCCCGTTTCTTCGTCTCCGATATTGATCATAATATACCGGGCTATATTCCAGATTTTGTTGATATAATTCCAAGCTGCCCCGACTTTTTCTTCCGAATAGCGTAAATCCTGTCCCGGCGTCGAATTGGTCGTCAAAAAGTATCTTAAGGCATCGCACCCGTACTGCTTGATCAAATCAAACGGGTCGATTCCGTTGCCCAAAGATTTGCTCATCTTTTGGCCTTTCTCGTCGCGAATCAAACCGTGAATGTAGCAATATTCAAACGGTCTTTGACCGGTGAAATAGCGGGCTTGGAAAGCCATTCGGGCTACCCAGAAGAAAATAATATCGTAACCGGTTACCAAGACATTGGTCGGATAATAGCGTTTAAGGTCAAAAGTATCTTCCGGCCAGCCGAGGGTCGAAAAAGGCCAAAGCGCGCTCGAAAACCAAGTGTCCAAAACGTCTTCGTCCTGAACCCATTCGTCGCTTGGCGGCGTCAAACCGACATAAACTTCATCTCCCTTATACCAGGCCGGTATCCGGTGACCCCACCAAAGTTGGCGCGAAATACACCAGTCCTGGATATTTTCGAGCCAATTGGTGAACGTTTTGTTAAAGCGTTCCGGAACAAACTTGATTCCTTCATCCGTTTCCTGCATCGCCAAAACTTTTTCGGCGAGCGGTTTCATTTTGACGAACCATTGTTTTGAAAGGCGCGGTTCGACGATGACATTGGTGCGTTCCGAATGTCCTACCGCATGCCTGATTCTTTCAATCTTCGGACAAAGTCCAGCTTTTTGCAAATCTTTAACGACGGCTTCCCGGCAAACGAACCGGTCCATTCCCTGGTATTTCCCCGCAAATTCGTTCATCGTACCGTCCTCGTTCATGCAAATAACCGGAGTCAGATTGTGACGCAAACCGACTTCAAAGTCATTCGGATCGTGGGCAGGAGTAACTTTTACGACGCCGGTTCCGAATTCGCGGTCGACATAGGCATCCGAAATAACCGGAATCGCCCGGTCGGTTCCCGGAATATAAACCATTTCGCCGATATATATCTGATAGCGTTCGTCATCGGGATGAACCATCAAAGCGACATCCCCGAACATCGTTTCCGGACGGGTAGTGGCGATTTCCAAACCGCCTTTGCGGTTGACAAACGGATAAATGAAATGGTAAAAAGCGCCTTCGATTTCTTTGTATTCAACTTCGATATTGGATAAAGCGGTTTTGCTTTGAACATCCCAATTGATAATCCGTTCGCCCCGGTAAATCAAACCGTCGCGATATAAATCCAAGAAGACTTTCGTAACCGCTTTGTTCAAACCTTCATCCAGCGTAAAGCGTTCTTTGTTGTAATCGAGCGACAGACTCAGAGCCGCCCATTGCGAGCGGATTACCGAAGCATATTCTTCTTTCCAGTCCCAGGCCACTTTCAGAAAAGCTTCCCGGCCGATATCGTAACGGCTTACGCCTTGGGCTTTGAGTTTGGCATCGATTTTGGCTTGGGTTGCAATCCCTGCATGATCCATGCCCGGAAGCCATAACATATCATACCCTTGCATGCGTTTCCGCCGGGTGATAATATCCTGCAAAGTCGTATCCCACGCATGACCCAAATGCAACATTCCTGTGACATTGGGAGGCGGAATCACAATGCAATATGGTTTCTTCGAAAGATCACCGCTCGCAAAATAGCCTTTTTCCAACCATTCCTGGTATCTGCCTTTTTCGACTTCTTCGTGATTGTATTTTGGTGCCAACAATGTTTTTTTCAAGTTAAAACCTCCTTAGTAATAAAAAAATCCTTAGCTTATTGTTATCAAAACAATAATCTAAGGACGAACAATTCCGCGGTACCACCTTAGTTCAAGAAAAATATAACTTTTCTTGCACCTCAAACCAATAACGTCTGGTTCACGGTTTATCCTACTTTTTTCAGATAAACTTCTCACAAGCGACCTTCCAATATCAAGCCAAAAGCTTTGCACCAACCAGCTTCTCTCTGAATAGCTTCAATACTGTACTCCTCTTGTTCAACGAATTTAATTATTCTCAAATTAGCAATATTTTAGCAAATATTTTTCTAAAAGTAAAGCAAAATGTCCCTTTTTAATGCATATCGCCCGGAATTTTGACATCGGAGCGCGGCGATAAGGAAACTTCAAAGACTTTTACACCTTCGGGCATCGTCAGCCGTTTGTATTGTTGAGTCTTAAACCGCTTGACAAAATAATCATAGGCATTTTCGGCCGCCGTTTTTTCCATTCGGAAGACTTTTTCCAAATAGAACACGGTTTTGGCTCGGCTTGCCCCATGGACCAGCAAGTGATACATAATAAAATCATTGATTTCGTATTTGCCGACCACGGCTTCGGTCGCCTGAATGCCGGGCAAAAGTTCGGGACTGATTACCCGTTCGGTTATTTTGGTCAATTCTTCTCGGATTTCCGGAAAGCCTTGTTTTAGATAATTAACCAAATAGCGAACCGTTGTTTTCGGCAATCCCGCATTCAATCCATACATGGCCATATGATCGCCGTTGAAAGTGGCCCATCCCAAAGCGACTTCGCTCATATCGGAAGTGCCGATCACAAGAGCTTGGTTTTGGTTGGCCAAATTCATCAAAGTAAAGGTCCGGTAACGGGCTTGCGCGTTTTCATAGGTAACGTCAAAGTTATCTTCGGCATGACCGATTAATTTAAACTGTTGCAACACCGCTTCGCTGATTGGAATTTCCAAAACGGTTATGCCCAACTTGTTCATGAGGTTCAGTGCCAAGTCCTTGGATTCCTGGGAAGTCGCCAAAGACGGCAACGTGACCCCGATGATGCCTTTTTTGTCCAAACCGTAAGTTTGAAATGCTTTGTAGGTTGTAAGAAGCGCAAGCGTCGAATCAAGGCCTCCGCTCACCCCGAGAACAACTTTGTTGATGCCGATGTATTGAAGGCGTTTGTATAAAGCCGCCCCGATGACATCGATAATCATCTCAGCGTCTTCTTCTTTTACCGGGAGAAAGGGAAAGGGCCTGGGCGATTTTTCTAACTCAAAGTTCTTTCGCTGGGGCAACAAAAAGGGTACAACCCGGATTTCCCCCGCCTCGAATTCATTGAACCAGCCGCTGGACATCCGAGCGTGCCGGATTTGGTCCAAATCCAAATCAACGTAGGAAACGGAACTGGAAAAATCGATTTTTTCTTCGTCGAGAATCACTTCGCCGTTGATACAGGCGATTTTATGTCCGGTATAAACGATGTCGCTGCTGGTCTCGCTTGCCCCGGTGGATACATAAACGTAAGCACCCATGCCTTTTAAACTGGAACTTTGGGCTAAAAGCAACCTTTGCTCATGTTTGCCGAGATGAAAAGTACTGGCCGAAAGATTGAAAACGGCTTCGGCCCCTTTTGTGTAAAGAAGGGATCCCGGACTGACCGGCGCCCACATATCCCCGCAAATTTCCACGCCAAACGAAAAACTTTGGTTTTGGGCTTTAAATAATAGTTCCCCAACCGGAACTTCCTGACCCAAAAGATTAATCGTTTTGGTGGAACCAAGCAAGCTTTTTCCGCTTGCGAAAAAGCGCGGATCGCTGAATTCGCGGTTGCGCGGCAAAAACTGTTTCGGAATAACCCCGATGATTTCTTTTCCCGCAATCACCAAAGCAACATTATAAAGGGAATGGTTGATTTCCAGCATCGTTCCGACAATCAACAGATGATCGTCGTTGTTGTCCAATAAGTACTGGACTGCTGCCAGATTATCGGATAAAAGCTGCCGGTTAAACATCCAGTCGCCGATGCTGTAGCCGGTTAACGTAAGTTCCGGGAAAAGCAAAAGGGAAGCTTTTTTGTCGTTTCGGACAATCGAAATGATTTCTTTGGCATTGACCAAAGGCTGTCCGAGGGTAATTTTGGGAACGGCTAAACCGATTTTGACAAAAGAAAGTTGCATAATGGGTACCTCTATTCTTTTTGATATAAGTTATGTTCTTGAATATAGCGATAGACTTTTGGCGGAACAAGGGCCGAAGCGAAAGTTTCCCGAAAAGCGGTCGAAGAAACAGCAGGAACTGTTTCCGGGACGATATAGAAATGATGGCGATATTTTTTCATTTCCGGATTATCTTCGATAATTTTTAGCAAATCTTCTGCGGTTTGATAATGTCCGCGGGGAAAAACGATAAAACGGTTTTCCCGGAGTAAATCGGTAAACTTAATCCAAGTCGGCAAATCGGCCAAACTGTCCGCTCCGAGCACAAAAAGCGGATGGTTAAGTTTGCGCAAAGTCAGATAAGTTCCCTGAAAAATACCCTGGTTTTCGGTTTCGAGAATTTTGACTCTTTCGTTATTACCAAACAACAGTTTGAGCATTTGCACCCGCATCGGAAACGGAGCCAGGTTTTTCCGCTGATATTGATCTCCGTTTGGGACAAGCCAAATTTCCCGATCGGTGTTTTGCAACAAATACTCAACCATCGCCTGATGGGCAATCGTCGGGGGATTGAAGGAACCCCCAAGCATGATGGCTTGAGTCGGGCTTTCCGGCAATTTAAGCATTGTTCCACCAGCTTTCAATTACTCTTTCTGTAGAGATTATACCATAATATGACAACTTTTGCTTTTATTTTGAAAAAATCCTGTCAAAAGTTAAAAATTTGCTTGGCAATTTTGTTAAAGTATGCCCCCCGTTCTTCGAAAGAGGAAAAGCGGTCGAAACTTTGCGCACCCGGGGAAAAAAGAATTACTCCCCGGGTAAATTCTCTTTGGATTTCTTTCAGAATCTGTTCCAAATCGGAATTGATGCAATAAGGAATTTTTTGTTTTCTCAAAACGGATGCTACTTCTTCTGCATTCTCCCCCCAAAGATAAACTCTTTGCACGTTTTTCAGAGTTTCTTTTAAACAACCGAAATCATCGCCCCGTTTCTTTCCGCCTGCAATCCAAATTGTCGGTGGGGAAACAACCGAAAAAGTTTCCAAAGCCACTTTGGCAGCCCAAGGATTGGTCGCTTTGGAATCGTTGTAAATGATAAAGTCGTTGCTTTCCCAAACTTTTTCCAAGCGGTATAAAGGAAGCGAAAACTTTTGAACAGCTGTTTTGAAAGAATCTTCGGGAATATTTAATAGTTTTGCCAAAGTAATCACAGCCTGGAGATTGGCTTTATTATGTTGACCAATTAAAGAAGGGTTTATGCTTAAGAAACTTTCGGGGATTTCGGTTTTCGAAAACGGGACGGCTTTGGCTTTTGTTTCGCTTGCCCAGGCGCTTAATAAAAAATCGGAACTGTTGTAAATAAAAAAATCTTCTTCGGTCATATTGAATAGGATTTTTTTCTTGGCTTGATAGTATCCTTCAACGTTTCCGTGATGGTCCAAGTGATTCGGAAAAAGATTTAAAACAATGGCGATATTCGGACGGAAAAGAAGCGTATCGCTTAACATATAACTGGAAGCTTCGATGATCCAAAAGTCGGCGGCTTCTTCTGCCAACTCAAATAAAGGAATACCGATATTCCCGCCCAAGAGGACCCGGTATTTAGTCTGTAATATTTCCGACAACAACCTACAAACCGTGGTTTTACCGTTTGTTCCCGTTACGCAAATAATTTTCCCCGGGGGTTTTAACCGGTAAAAAAGTTCCAAATCCCCGATTATTTCTTTGCCAAGTTTTTTAGCCAGTTGCAATAAAGGCGTATCGGGAAAAATCCCGGGGCTTTTGACAATGATGTCGGCTTCTTCCACCAAATTTTCGAAATCGCTTTTGTCACCATCCGAATAAACTTTGGCGGGAATTCCCCGTTTTTGCATAAATCGAAAAACCGCCTGATTGGCTAAACCCATCCCGTATAATAGATACTTTCGGTTCATACCCAAACCCCCAAAACAATTCCGATGATAGCCAAAACCAAACCGACAGACCAAAGATAAAAATCGATTTGCCATTCGCTCAAACCCTTTAACTCCAAATGATGATGATAAGGCGACATCAGGAAAATTCTTTTACCTTTGGTCCGTTTGAAATACCACACCTGAATAATGACGCTTAGGATTTCCCATAGAAAAATCCCCCCGATTATCAAAAGCAGAAATTCCCGTTTTAACAAAACCGCCATCGCTCCAAGCCCCGCTCCGTAGGCTAACGAGCCCGTATCGCCCATAAACACTTTGGCAGGATGAAAGTTAAAAAGCAAAAAAGCAATCAAAGAAGCCATTTGCGCAATTCCGAAATAAAAAACTTCCCATTCGCTTTCGTGATAGGCCAAAACCGAAAAAGCCCCATAAGCTATTAACAAAAGCCCCCCGGCCAAACCGTCCAGCCCGTCGGTTAAGTTTACCGCATTCACCACATAACCAAACAATAAAACAAGCAGTACCACATAAAAAAAGCCGAGCGGAATTTCCCACTTCAATATCGTAACCGAGGTATTTAAACCTGTTCTTAAATAGATTGCAGAAAGCATTACCCCAAGCATCATTTGGATAAAAAGTTTCACCGAAGGTTTGAGGCCTAAGTTGTTTTTTCGGACTATTTTCAACAGATCGTCAAAAAACCCCAATAAACCGTATCCCAAAAGGGCAACGGCCAAAAATAAGCAACTTAAAGAAAAAACGGTTTTGGCTTGGTTTAAAAGCATTACCCACCAAAGGATAAGTCCCGCAACAATCATGACTAGTCCCCCCATGGTAGGAGTGCCTTTTTTGCTTTGATGCCTTTTCGGACCTTCCAAGCGGATGAATTGGCCGCACTTGATTTTTCTTAAGACCGGCAAACTGATCCAAAAACCCAAAATCGTAAGCGCCAAACCGCAAATCCAGATAATTTTTAAATTAACCGTCAAAACCATTTTTTTCACCCATCCTTTTTACCACCGTTTCGTCGGTCAACATTTGACCTTCTTCCTGATAACAATCGTTGCCCATTCCCAAAATCGCGATGATATCGCCCGCAGTGCTGTTGGCAAAAGCGGTTTGAATAGCTTTGCTGCGCTTAGGGATAACCGTATAATTGGCCAAACTTTGGTTTTTGGTCATATCGGCGGCAATCTGGGAAAAAGGTTCGTTTCGGGAATTGTCTTCGGTCACGTATACCCAACTGGCGTTTTCCAAAGCCCACTTAAGCATTAAAGGCCGTTTTAATCGGTCGCGTTCGCCCCCGCACCCGATGACGATATAAAGTTTCTGCAAGGTTTCCGTTCTTAAAAATTCGGCAACCTGTCTGACCGCCTCAGGCGTATGAGCATAATCGATGACGATTAACCGTTTCCTGACAAAAAACTTTTCCATCCGCCCTTTAACGGGACCGAATTCGTCGGTAAAGCTGGCTATTTCGGAAAAGTTTACCCCCAATGCCAAGCCTATGGCATAAAAACAGGCCAGGTTTTCCCCGTTAAACTCTCCGGGTAAAGGCGATTTCAACATAATTGTTTGGCCTTCGCTAGTTAAAGCCAGCTCCAATCCCTTTAACGAACTGCTGATAACCTGATACTTAATGTCTCCATTGTTTTTTCCAAAACTGATTACGGAATTGACGGTTAGACTTTCGAATAAAGGAAAATTGGGCATCTCCCGATTTAAAACGGCGATTCCTCCGGGTTTTAACCTTGTGAGCAAAAGCCCTTTGGAAAACAGATAATCGTCCCAAGAGGGATGGTAATCAAAATGATCTTGGGAGATATTGGTAATCGCCGCAACATCGAATGCAATTCCGAGGATGCGGAGTTCTCTGATTGCTTGGCTGCTGACTTCTAAAATAACATATTTCAGGTTCGGTCGGCATAGTTTAACCAAGCGGTAAATTGTGACAAGATCTGGTGTCGTATTGACAAGCGGCCAATACAGGTCACCGAATTTGGAGCTGTTGCTGCCGATTAAAAGGGTCGGTAAATTCATAAACGACAAATAATGATAAATCAGGGAAGAAACGGTCGTTTTGCCGTTGGTTCCGGTTATTCCGATAACGATCAAATCTTTCCAAAGATCCCCGTATAAAATCTTCAATAGGCGTGCCAATTCTTTTTTGGCATTTTCGACCTTCACAAAGTTGATATTCTGGGGGATGGAAAAAAGCCAGTCTTTTTCGTGAATAACCGTTTTGGCACCCTTCGCAATCGCTTCAAAGATATAATCGTGTCCGTCGTGTCTGCTGCCCGGAATTGCAACAAAAACGCAGTTTTCAAACACTTCTTTGGAGTGGTGGACAATATCGAAAATCTCGTGGTCAAAGACGGCATGCGGATAAATATCTTTTATTTTCACAAAATCACCTACTCCGTATATAAAATCACAAATCCGCCTTCGATTATTTTCTCTCCGGGTTCCGGAAGCTGGGCAATGACGGTTTTGCCCGACCCGTGGATGCTGAATTGGTACTTGGTGGTCGGACGGATTTTACTTACTTCCAGGCCCAAATAATTATCGACCGTATAAGTATTCAAGTCAACCCAATACCGCAAATCCAAAGGTATTCCGCCTTCCTGAGGGGGGATTTTCAGGATGGCCAAACTTTCCATCAGCACTTCTTTAACGAGCGGCGCCGCCACCACCCCGCCGTATTGAATGGTGTTTTTCGGGTTTTCCAAAGCGATGTAAACCGCCAACCGGGGATCGTTCATCGGAGCGATTCCCAAAAACGATAAAATGTACCGCGATTCCGAGTATACTCCGTCAATTGCAATCTGCGCGGTCCCGGTTTTGCCTCCGACCCGATATCCTTCGATATAAGCCGAACGGGCGGTACCAAGAGATGCCACATGTTCCAAAGCATAACGCATCTTTTGCGAAGTTTCTTCGCTGATAACGCGCCTAATGGTGAGCGGAGTTGTCTGATAAATGATTTCTTGGGTGTAACTGCTGGCAAGCCCTTTTAAAATCGTAGGTTGGTTCAGATAACCACCGTTAACCGCCGCACACGCCGCATTCACCAGCTGTATAGGAGTTACGCTGATACCTTGACCGAACGCGGAAGTAGCCAGTTCCACCTGACCGATTTTTGCGGGGTTGAAAATGATGCCGGTGCTTTCACCCAACAAATCGATGCCCGTTTTTTGGCCGAAACCGAACAAATTCACATATTCGAAAAACTTTTGTTTTCCCAAACGCAAACCGATTTCCACAAAACCTGGGTTGCAGGAGTTCTGTATGACCTGAAGAAAGGTTTGTTTTCCGTGACCGCCCGCTTTCCAGTCCCGAATTCGTGCCCCATCCACTAAAGCGTACCCAGGATCGTAAAAATTCTCCTCGAGCGAAAAAACTTTTTCTTCCAATCCCGCCGCAAACGTCACAACCTTAAACGTCGAACCGGGCTCAAAGCTTTTCCAGATTGGCAAATTTCGGTTGTAAACCGCCTGATCGTAATCCTGATAACGGCTCGGATTGAAGGTGGGACGGGAAGCTATTGCCAAGATTTCGCTCGTCTTCGGGTCCATAACCAAAGCGATGATTTCATCTGGGTTGTAACGTGCCAATGCATTGTCCAGCACCCGTTCCAAGCAAATCTGAATATCCAAATCGACGGTCAAATACAAATCAAACCCTGCCGTGGGGGTCAAATAGTTTCCGCTTAAATCGGGAATCAAGTTTCCGTGGGCGTCGGTAAAAACGTTGACCGCTCCCTTTTTCCCCATAAGGTAATCGTCGTAAATGTATTCCAAACCGGTAATGCCCTGATTGTCGATGCCCGTAATCCCGATTACTTGGGCCAAATAATGTTGATAAGGGTAGCTGCGGACCGTATCGCCCACCAAGTAAATACCGTCGAGTCTGGCTTCCGCAATCTTTTGAGCCTGTTCGGCGGTGATCTTCTTGCCTTCGGGTTTTAAAATTTCCACCGAAACGTTTTTCTGCAGGTGGGCCTTGATTTGTTCAGGTCTGACTTTTAAAATTTGCGAAAGTACCAGAGAAGTATTTTCGATGTCTTTTACCTGTTTGGGAATCGCAACAACCGAAGGAGCAAGGGCACTACCAACGATTAATTTACCGTTTCGGTCGTAGAAATTCCCCCGACGGGCTTCCACCGGGGCACGTCTTAACCACTGTTCCAAAGCCTTCGTATTGATATCGTCACCGCTGATTATTTTGACAAGTCCCAAACGCAAAAAAAGCAGACAACACCCGATAATCATAAGGAGGTAAATTATAACAACCCGTTTTCGCACCCGTACCTTAACTTTGTGTTCCAAAGCAATCACCACCATAATTTATGAGAGATTTGTCCGTTTTAGACTATCACTCTCACCAACCCTTTTTTCGTCCTTATCGCCAATTGCAACTCCTTGCAATTGCCCCTTAAGTTTGGTATAATGTTTTTATCTTTAGGAGGTAAATCATGCCTGATTATATCACTTTGACCAACGGAACGCTGCAAGCCCAAATCGCCTTAAAAGGGGCGGAATTGCGGGGATTATCCATGCAAAATATCCCTTTTTTGCACGATGCCAATCCCGAATATTGGAATCGCGTTGCCCCCTACCTTTTTCCAAATGTCGGAGCTTTAAAAGGCGGAAAAACCATAATCAACGGCCAAGAGTACCGGTTACCGAAACACGGGTTTTTCCGTGATACGGTTTTTGAAGTCGCTTCTCTTACTTCCGATACCGCCGAACTAACCTGCAAGGCGAGTGAAACCACCCTTGCCATGTATCCTTTTCATTTTCTTATTAGGGTTAAATACGAATTGACACCTTCGGCCCTAAAAGCCGAAATTGCGATTCAAAACCAAACCCCTGGACAAATCATGCCTTTTAACTTCGGTTTGCATCCGGCCTTTCGGGTTCCGCTGCGGGATGAAACGGCTTTTGAAGAATATCAAATTGTTTTCGAACACGCCGAAACCGCTGCATTGCCAACAGTCGACTTAAGCACCGGACTGATTGACGAAACAAAGGTTTTCAGAACCTATTCAAACCTCAAAACTTTAAACCTCAATCATAACGATTATCAAAACGATGCCTTAATCTTTTCTCCGGTCAAAAGCCGGGCTTTAACACTTAAACATGCCAAGCAAGGAATCGGCATCAGATTTTCGTTTACCCCTTTTCCGACGATTGCCATTTGGAGCCCTAACCATGTAAAAGCTCCTTTTATCGCTTTGGAACCTTGGATCGGTCAAGCCGACCCCCCGCAAAGCTCCGGTCTTTTCGAAACAAAAAAAGACCTCATCTTTCTGAAACCAGATGAAGTCTTTGTGATTAAATATGCAATGGAGCCGTTTATCGGCGACTAACTGATCCGTTTGATGGCGCGCAGTTTGGCACTGTGGGACCGGCGGTTAAGCGCCAATTCTTCTTCGGTTGGCGTTAACGCTTTTTTATGAACCAATTGGAAATGAACTTCGTAACCAGCCGGAACAAACGGCAACCCTTTCGGAAGCGAGAGGGTTGTTTTATTTTTAAAGAGTTGTTTTACAATCCGGTCTTCCAATGAATGGAAGGTAATGACGACACACACTCCCCCGATTTTTAACAGGCTTAAAGCATCTTCCAAGGCTTTTTCCAAAACGGCAAGTTCTTGGTTGACTTCAATCCGGAGCGCCTGAAAAGTTTTTTTGGCGGGGTGCTGCGGTTTGCGCAAAACAGCGGCCGGAAGTGCTTTTTTGATGATTTCCACCAACTGAAAAGTAGTTTCGATTGGTTTTTCGGCTCGCGCTTTGACAATCATTCGGGCAATTTGGGGTGCAAAGTTTTCTTCCCCGTATTCAAAGAAAATCCTGCGCAAAGCACTTTCGGGATAGGTATTTACGACCTGATAGGCATCCAATGTTTGTTCCTGATTCATCCTCATATCGAGATAATGGTCGAATTGGTAACTGAAACCCCGTTCCGGCGTATCGAACTGATAGCTGGAAACGCCCAAGTCAAACAAAATCCCGTCCACTTCTCTTATCCCGCGCTCCACAAGACACGCCTTCAGATCCGAAAAATTAGCATGAATCAACGTAAAACGGTCACTGATAGCCGATAAGCGAACCAAAGAGGCATTGATGGCCTCGAGGTCCTGATCGAAAGCATACAAATGTCCGGTTGTTAACTTTTTAAGGATTTCCTGGCTGTGACCGGCACCGCCCAGGGTACAGTCGACATAAAGCCCATCGGGTTTGACATTTAAACTGGTCATCGCTTCCTTCAACATAACGGGGATATGGACAAAGTCTTTCATTTTAACTACCTCGTTTTGATTAAATTCATTATACACAATTCTAATGAAAAGCGCAAACAATAAAAGAAAAACGCTCCGGTTTAGGAGCGTCTTAATCGCCGTAGGGAAAACCTTCAACGATTTAACTTGTCAAATCGACAGGTTGATTAGTCTTTCTTTTCTTCCTTAACTTTGATTTCTTTGACCAAACGACCGCTATAGTACCCGCAGGTCGGACATACGCGGTGTGACAATTTCAATTCTCCGCAGTTTGGGCAAACTGTCATGCCGGGTGCTTTAATTTTGTAATGCGTACGGCGTTTTAATTTGCGTGTCTTGGAAGTACGACGTTGTTGAACAATTGCCATGATTTCCACCTCTTTTCTTATTTTTTGCTTAAGTTATCGTCAGAATAGGAACCGTCAAAAGTAATGCCTTGCTTAGCCAAAATTTCCTCTGCCCGTTCGTGAATTACCCGAATCGGTTTGTTGATTAGGATGGCGGACCAAACGATTTCGTCGAGGTTTAAGACGTTGTTTTCCAACAAATAATAATCTTCTTCCTCCGAACGATCTACGTCGATTCCGTGCCATTCTTCGATTTCCAAATGCATCGGATAATCAACCGGTTCCAAGGTTTTGGCACAGGAAAGCACCAAAGTAACATCAATGGTAAGATTCAAATAAAAAGAATCCAGGTTTTTGTGCGTAATCGAACCTTCGACTTTAACATCGGGGATTTCCAGGATATCGTCGATATTTTCGCTTTCCTTGGTGAAATCCATCACGGCACTAAAATCATAAGACTCAGGAAGCTTACGCAATTGACCGAGTGTCCATTTCATGAGACCACGCTCCTGACTTAACTATTATACATGAAAATATGTGATTTGTAAAGGAGATTGGTAATATTAATTTCGCTCTTTATCGTCGCCCGGGATACCGAACTGTCAAATTTAGGATGTGAAAAAACTTAAAACCCTATACCCTAAAAAAAGAAAAGCCCTGGCGGGCCCGAATCCTTATGCACTTAATAACACTTGTTTTCATACAATAAAACGGTGAAACAAATGCATAAAAAGTATCAAAAATGGCTGTTAATTTTACGCGAATATTTCCTAAGATGTCGCATCATCATTGCCTCTATTTTTTGGTGGCAGCTGTTTTTAACGGTCTTTTTTTTCCGCTGGTTTAATTTTTTGTTTTTGTTTTTTTGGGGATTAATCTATTTAGCCAACCAACTCGTTTATCCTTTCGATAGGAAATAACCACCCATCATTCACCGGAATCGGGAAACAGAGCAAAATACTTTTTGATTTGTTCGGCGTTTGCGATGAAATTTTGAGCGCTGATATGGTCCAGTTGATGCACCACGATTCTTTTGATGTAAATCACCAAGACCAGAAAGCGGAAATAATCGTAATAAAACGAATTGTTTTCGTTTTGGTAATAGTCTTTGATGATTTGGGAAAAGTCGATATTTAAATCCTGGTTTTCCACATAGAATTTGGCCAAATCCAAACTGTTGATGCCGATTTTCCCGTTTTCCAAACTCGTCAGATACTTGCTGCCTCGCACGATTAAAATATGGTCGAGTTTGGGATTATTGTGCAAGTACGAAAAAAACACGCTTTCTTTGTCTTTGACGGTGGAAATAACCCTTTTTTGTAAGCGGACCATTTCGGTTTTGGCATCCAAAAAATGGTGGTAGTTTTCCAAAATCGGCATACTGAAGGTTCCCAGGGGTTTCGCTTCGATGCTGCGGACAAAGTGCTCAAGCAGCCGAAATTTATAATCCAACTGATTGGTCAATTCGTCGAATTTGGGACGGGCTGTGCTCGCATCGAGTTGCCGGGCAAAAGAGGTCGCATGATGCAATTTTTTAAGTTCACGGTACATTTGACTCGCTTTGACTTCTTTGACGATGTTGGCTTCTTCCAAAAAGTCGCTAATGTATAAATAGCCCCCGTCAAAACCCGTTACGAATTCCTGGCTTAAATTGGGCTTGGGATACAAAACATTGTTGATTCCCAAATTGGCCAGGAATTGGTATTTTTCGTGAGCCAACCTGGTGGTGTGTTTGCAAAAATAGCAGTTTCCCTGTTCCGAAACGAGTTTATAGGATTTTGGGGAATGAATATTGCTTTGAACGATTTTGATGCCATACCGGTCTTCAATTAGGGGAACAACCTCGCGCATCATTTTAATCAATCCCGATAATCATCCTTTTTTCGTCCCGAGCCTTTTTTTGCTTGAGGACTTCTTCGATGCTTAAATCGTGCTTGCTGCAAAGATAATCCATCATTCGGTCATCCTTGTAATATAATATTTTGACGGTATCTTTTCCGGTTTTAAAAGAACGGCTTACTTCGTCGGCTTCTTTTTCCGCGGGAAAATTATCGGTTTTAGAACGCACCTTTTCCGATAGGATGATATCCATTTTGGTTGTAATCTGCTGTTTGATTTCGTCGTTTAGTGTTTGCGTTAACGATGGTTCTTCCGTATCTTCGGTATTTTCGTGATGTTCTTTAACCAAGTCTTCGATTAACCTGTCGTCCGCTTCCGGGATATTCGGTTCCTCGTGAAAAGAAATTTCTTCGGTTTCGGCGGCTGGATCGCTTATTTCTTCGGTTTCGCAAGGAACTTCGATAATCGTATCTCCTTCTCTGGTTTTTTCACGATAAGTTACTATTACGTCAAAACTGGTTTCGATACCCCGCCCGGCGACTTCATAATAATTGAAGTTTTCGCATTGCACATCATCGACCTCGTTTTGATCGTCTTTAAAAATGACCATAAACGGAACCTCCTCGGTAAAGGTTTGCGGTTTTTCGCTTAAGCCCTCCGAATCGAAAAAAGTTCCGGTTATGGATAATTTGCCTTCCAGGGTATCGCCGTGATATTGATAACCGCTGATGGTGCTTTCAATACTGGTCACCCCTAAAAGGTTCGGTAGTTTTACAAAAGCATTGCAATTGATTTTTAATTCCATCTTTATCACCAATAACAATATATGACTTGGCCCCGAAAATTAGAATATTTAAAAAAAGCAGTTCCTGCTTGGCAGGTAAACTGCTTAGAATAAGTCTGATTTATCAGGAGTCAGCGGTTTAAAGATGTCTCAATTATTCTTTGGACTTCTTCCAGTCCTTTTTTGGTTTCGGCGGAAACAAATAGCAATTCTTCATCGCTTAACTTGAGAGTATCTTTGATACTCTTTTTTTGTTTGGCAAACTGACTGTTTTTTAGTTTATCCGTTTTGGTGGCTAAGACTAAAGTAGGAATATTGTAATGGCGCAAATAATTAAGCATCAGGCAATCGTCTTCGGTGGGATTAATACGGGCATCGATGATTAAAAATGCGAGCTTTAATTGGGCACGCTCGTGCAAATATTCTTCGATCATCTTGCCAAATTTGAGCCGTTTTTCCAAACCCCGTTTGGCAAAACCGTACCCGGGCACATCCACAAACATAAAGCTGTTGTTGATGTGGTAAAAATTGAGGGCAATTGTTTTTCCCGGAACACTGGAAGTATAAGCTAATTTCTTTCGGTTGCATAAAGCATTTATCAAACTGCTTTTTCCGACATTGGAGCGTCCCAAAAACACAAATTCGCATCCCTCATGAACCGGATACTGCGCTTTTTCGACGGCACTGGTTAAGTAAAGCGCCGATTGAATAATCATTCTTTCCACCTCCTGATAATATACAAGTGGCAACCCAGGTTGCCACTTGGTATACTAATAATTTAATTTAACATAAGCCATATTCTGTAACCTAATTTGCATTAGGCGGTAATCATTTATCTTACACAAAAATTTTTGTGTCCAACTGTCGCCGTTCATTTCCGGGACAGTCGTGCCCCTACCATAATTTGGGTTGCTAGCTTGTGGGGTTTACCCGTTCCATTTGCAGGTTTCCCTGCAAGATCGTTTCTGTGGCACCTTAGGAACTAGATCATATTTGTCCATATGGACAAACTTAGACCATCGTTCGCCGTCAGCATTAAGCTGCCCTAACTTATTGTTTCGTTAGGCACAAACACTACAAGCTTCTCAGCTTGTGCTAGTATGGACTTTCCTAACTAAGTTTATAAAACTTAGCTCGATTACCGTTAAATTAAATTATTAGAAAAGGATCTCATTAAATCTTTTCTTTCAAATCATCGGTTATAATGCGTGCGATTCCCAATAGACCGCTGCCGATATGAGCGCCGACCGTCGGGGTAATAACCGAAATTTCGACGCGGGAAGCATTGTGGGCTTTCGCTTTGATGATTTTGGCAATTTCTTCGGCCCCTTCGTACCGGTTGGCGTGCTGAACGATATAAATAACGTTTTTGGCGTGTTTGCACGATTCCAAAGACAAATCAATCATCCGTTCGATGGCCCGCCGATGAGTTCTGATTTTTTCGAAAGGCACAATTCTTCCTTCGGTATCGATTTCCAAAATCGGTTTGATTTTGGCCAAAGTGCCGATTAATCCTGCCACGGTTGTTAACCGACCGCTTTTAACCAAATAGCGCAAATCATCGACAACGAAAAAGGCTTTGGTGGCGTCGCGAAGTTTGGCGACTTCCGCAAAAATACCTTTCACGTCATAATTTTTCGCAGCCAATATTTCCGCATAATAAGCTTGGTATCCTTCCATGATACAAGCGGTACGGGTATCAAAAACATGGAAATTAATCCCTTCAAACATTTCTTTGGCGAGGTTTTGCCAATTTAATCCATAGGAACTTAAATTAAACGAAATCGGAAAATGAATAACATCCGTATACCCTAACTTTTTATAAGTTTCAACGTGTTTTTCGATTTCACTCCAAGTCGGGGCACTGGTGGTCGGGATATAATCGCTTGCTTCGAGTCGTTTATAAAATTCATCTGAAGTAATATCTATTCCATCAATTAGGGTTTCGTTTTCGAAATGGATTGCAGTTCGGGTAATCCGAACATTGTGTTCGAATTGCGCATATTCAAGGCACGAGCTGCAATCAGCGGTAATTCCAATTTTCATGTTAATCTCCTGTAAATTAAAATTATTAGTTGAACAGCTTATTTTAATGCCTCTTTTCGAGACAATATTACTTTGCCTTTTTCGTCAAAGCCAATTACTTTGACAATAATTTCATCACCTTCGCGTACCACGTCTTCAACTTTGTTGACACGTTCTTTGGCTAGATTGGAAATGTGAACCAACCCTTCATAACCTGGCCACAACTCGACAAAAGCACCGAATTTCATGTTCTTAACCACTGTTGCTTTGTAGATTTCGCCGACTTTGGCTTCTTTGGTTAAATTTTCGATTATTTTCATGGCTTTATCGATATACTCGGTTTCCGGATGGGTAATAAAGATGCGACCGTCTTGTTCGATATCGATTTTTACATCATTGCATTCTTTGATAATATCCTGAATGATTTTGCCGCCCGAACCGATAACATCGCGAATCCGATCCGGATTGATGCGCATCATCTTGACTTTCGGGGCAAACGGGCTCAAATTCGGCCGAACTTCGGCAATCGTGCCCTTCATGTGTTCCAAAATCTGGAGCCGGCCGATCCGTGCTTGTTCCAAAGCTTCGGCAAGAATTTGTTTGGTTATTCCGTGAATCTTAATATCCATTTGGAGGGCGGTAATACCCTTTTCGGTTCCGGCAACTTTAAAGTCCATATCGCCGAAATGGTCTTCCAACCCTTGGATATCGGTCAGAATAGTGTACTTGTCGCCGTCGCTGATTAAACCCATGGCAATACCGGCGACCGGTGCTTTGATCGGTACTCCGGCAGCCATTAAAGCCATCGAACCGGAACAAATGGACGCTTGCGAGGAGGAACCGTTGGATTCCAAGATTTCGCTTACGACCCGTATCGTATAAGGGAATTCGTCTTCCGACGGAATTACCTGAAGAAGGGCTCTTTCGCCTAAAGCACCGTGACCGATTTCTCTACGTCCCGGCGACCCGTATCGTCCGACGGAACCAACGGAGAATTGCGGGAAATTGTAGTGGAACATAAAACGTTTGGAATCTTCCACTCCGAGTCCATCGATAATTTGGAACTCGCTGATGGAACCGAGGGTAACCACCGCGAGCGATTGGGTTTGGCCTCTGGTAAAGAGGGCTGAACCGTGAGTGCGTTCGAACAAATCGACCCGGGACGACAAGGGGCGGATTTCGTTAACCGCTCTTCCGTCGGGACGGATTTTTTCTTCGGTAATCAAACGGCGCACTTCGTTGGCAACAATCAATTCCAAATGCATTTTAACCCATTTGATTTTTTCTTCGCGCACGGATTCCAATTCTTCGGCCCAAAGCTCTTCGAAATGAGCCACGGTTTTTTCCGTAACCGAATCCATCGCTTCGCTTCTGGCTTGTTTTTCGTGCACCGAAATCGCTTGAATCATTTCTTCTTTCGCAAAAGCATCAACGGCGGAAGTGATTTCATCCGGAATTTTGAAGAGTTCAACCTTCATTTTTTCCTGTCCGACCGCTTTGATGATTTCTTTTTGGAACGCGACAAGGCGTTTGATTTCTTCGTGACCGAACATCAAAGCTTCCAAAATGTCAGCTTCGCTTACTTGTTTGGCTCCGGCTTCTACCATGTTGATGGCTTCTTCGGTACCGGCGACGGTAACATTCATGTCGGATGCTTCAAGTTCTTCCGTCGTCGGGTTGATGATGAATTTTCCGTTTACCCTTCCGACAATAACCCCGGCAATCGGTCCTTCAAAAGGGATTTTGGAAATGCAAAGGGCGATACTGGAACCGAGCATTGCGGCCATAGGGGCGGAATAGTCGGGATTGGCACTCATGACCATGTTGATAACCTGGACTTCGTTCCGGAATCCTTCCGCAAACAACGGTCTAATCGGACGGTCGATTAACCTGGACATCAGCGTTTCCTGTTCGGTCGGACGACCTTCCCGTTTCAAGAAACCGCCCGGAATTTTACCTCCGGCATACAGCCTTTCCTGATAGAGAACGGTTAACGGGAAAAAATCGGTATCCATTTTTTCGTCGCTTACAACCGCGGCGGATAAAACGGCGGTATCGTTGTAGCGAACCAAACACGCTCCGCTCGCTTGTTTAGCCAATTCACCGATTTCTACGATGATCTTTCGTCCGTTCTGATCATATTCAAAAACATGTTTTTCCATTTTTTTATCCTCTAATCTTTTTCAAATTTTGACAAATAATTGCAAGTAAAGAGGGCACATATGGTGCCCTCAATGCCTATTTACGTAAACCTAATTTGGCTATCAATTCGCGATAGCGGGCAACGTCTTTCATTCTTAAGTAATTTAAAAGATTACGACGATGTCCAACTTTCTTCATCAAACCGCGACGGGAATGGAAATCATGGGTGTGAACACTCAAATGTTCGTTTATCCGGTTGATTTCGGCAGTTAAAATCGCAATTTGAACTTCCGGTGAACCGGTGTCACCAGGAAAACGCGCAAATTCGCTAATGATTTTAGCCTTTTCGTCTTTCGTAATGCAAGACATGTTAGTTTCCTCCTTTTTTTAGATTTCGCCACAAACTTAGTAAAACGCCAGAAGGCTTCGTCAAACCAAGTCAAGGTCAGTATTATTGTATCATATTTTGCGATTATTTGCAAGGTATTTAAATGCCATTTTTTGCATTTAAAAGGGGGGTCACAAGCTGTTTGGTCGTCCGAATATCGGTTTCGATTTGTTTATGGAATTCCGATAAATTATCAAAAACCATTTCGTCCCGCAGCCATTTGACAAAGCGGACCTTAATCATTTGGGCATATAAATCCCCGTCAAAACCAAGCAAATGGACTTCCAGGCGTCGTTCTTTTTGGGTATTAAAGGTCGGATTGTAACCGATATTGCATACCCCGATATATTGATGGCCGTTAAACTCGACAATGGTAGCATAAACTCCCGACCGTAACGGCGCAAAATCCGGCCGGATGGCGAGGTTTGCGGTCGGGATGTTGAGTTTGCGACCGATTTGGCTTCCTGCGATGACTTGTCCTTCGACTTCGTAAAACCGTCCCAAAAGGGCGGTAACGTCTTCAATTTTTCCTTCGTTTAAGTAGCGGCGAATCAAAGTCGATCCGAGTTTTTGATTATCATATTTGATTTCGTCGATGACGGTAACTTCGATAAGCCCGTCCGAATCGGTTTTAATCGTCTGGCTGTTGCCCAGACCTTTATAACCGTAACGGTAGTCGAAACCGACCACGACTCCCCTGACACCCAAAGCCAGCAAATAAGACTTGACAAATTCCTGATGGGAAAGCCGCGCAACATCTTCATCGAATTCCACAATCATGAGGTAATCAACCCCCAGATTAGCGATAAAAGCACATTTTTTGTCGAGCGGGGTCAAATAGGATAAATCGGTTTGTTTTTTTAAAATAATATCCGGATGAGGATCAAACGAAACAACCGCGCTTTTACAGTTTTTTTCGCGGGCCAAAGCTACGGCTTTTTTAATCAAAACTTGGTGAGCTTCATGCAAACCGTCGAATTGGCCCAAAGCGACAATGAGGGATTCGTTCAATTGGGGATGAGTCGATAAATCTTTGCTTAATCTTATTATAACCATATTCTTACTGCCTTATAAACATTTTTGTTTTCTTCGAATTGATAAATCGCCAATAATTTTCCTTCGTCGGCGATAGCGAATTGCGATAATTTTTCCTTAAACCTTTCGGCAGGTAAAACCATTCCGTTTTTGACCCTTTTCAACATATCTTCGGTAACCGTAATAACCGGCAGGTTTAAAGCTTCCAACATCGGGATAAACCGAAGCTTATTTTGTTCCGCTTCCTCCAAGGTAGAAGCATCACTTAAATGAAACTTTCCACATCTAATACGGACCAAATCGCTCATAACCCCTGGTAATTCTAAGGCTTTGGCGATATCTTCGCACAAAGTGCGAATGTAAGTTCCTTTCGAAACATGGGCCACAAACCGGAAGGTGCAAAGTCCGTCTCGATAGTCAAGTTCGGATGTGCGTTCCAAACGGAAAATCTTCACGGTTCGCTGCGGGATTTCAACAGCTTGGTTTTTCCGGGCATATTCGTAGAGCTTTTTGCCCTCAACTTTTATTGCCGAATATTTCGGCGGTGTTTGTACGATTTCACCGGTAAATTGCCCCAAAACTTGGTCGATGATTTCGGGCGAAAAATTCGGAACCAGAGCTTCGGCTACGACTTCTCCCGCCAAATCGCCGGTCGAGGTCGCTTTCCCGAGCATGATTTCCACATCATAAACCTTATCGTCCTGTTCCAAAAACGGGACCAATTTGGTCGCTTCTCCCAAGCAAACAACCAAAAGCCCCCTTGCCAAAGGGTCCAAAGTTCCGGTGTGACCGATGCGCTTGATGCCGAATATTTTTCTTAAGCGATTTACGACATCGTGACTGGTCATCCCGCTGGGCTTATTGATCAAAATAACCTTGTTCATAGTCCCACCACTTGGTAAAAAATGATACCGAGCACACCCGATAAAATAATCAAAAAGATCGGGGATAAGGCTTTTTGTTTGATTTTTATTAAAGAGACGCCAAAAACCAAGATTCCGATAATCAAACTGAAATAATCAAGCCCTTGTGCGGAAAGGTTCCAAAGATCCAAACCGGTTTGAAAAAGATTCTGATAAATCAAACCGATTACCACGACCGTGATTAGACCAATCACGACAGGACGAAGGCCTTTTAAAGCCGCCGTCGCATACTTGGTTTCCAATAACTTCTTTCCGAACGAAGCGATTAATACAAGAATTATCCAGGAAGGCAGGATGACCCCGAGGGTGGCAAAAAGTGCCCCGAAAAAACCGGCGTTTTGAAAGCCCAATAACGTCGCAATATTAACCGCAAACGGTCCCGGCGTTCCTTCCGCAATCCCCACCCAACTGTACAGTTCGGAAGCGGAAGCTATCCAACCTTCGCGCACCGCGACTTCTTCAATCATCGGAATCATCGCATAGCCGCCGCCGAAAGTAAACAGGCCGATCAAAAAGAAATTCCAAAATAAAGTCCAAAGATTTTTCATACTTTATGACCTTCCTTTTTCCAAATCAGGCCATAGATGATGCCGATAAGGGCACCGCTGATCAAAACATAAAAAACAATACCTTTAACCAACAAGGAAACCAAAACGGTTGCCAGAATCATCACCAGATTAAACGGGGTTAAACGGCAAATCTTGACTAATTTGACAATGGCCCGCATCAACAAAACAACCACTCCGGCCTTGATTCCTTTGAGGACAGCCTGAACAACAGCGCTGTCTTGATAAGCGGCCAAAACGGTCGACAATAAAAGGATTATTAAAAAAGCGGGCAAAACGACACTTAAAGTAGCGACAATGCTTCCCCAAAGCCCTGCCACTTTATAGCCAACGTAGGTGGCAAAATTAACCGCTAAGACACCCGGAGTAGATTCCGAGATCGCCACCATGTCAATTACTTCTTCGGGCTTTAGCCACTTTTTCTTTTCGACGATTTCCTGTTGCATCAGGGGAATCATCGCATAGCCGCCGCCGATGGTAAAGGCTCCGATTTTTAAAAAACTGAGAAAGAGTTCCGTGGTTTTTTTCATGTTTTTACCTCGCAGAAATAATATTGACCGGCTTAAGTAATATTATTCTATCATAATTTCTCCCAAATGGCAATTTATGTGAAAAAAATTTAGGTGTTACCCTAAATGTTTCGGTGGCCGTTTGATTAAGCGATTAAGTAAAAAAAGCGTAAAAATCCCGAGTCCTACTCCCAAACCGATTTCCAAGGGAACCGCCCAAATTTGCCCGTCAAGCGGCAGTTTGGCAATCACCGAACCAATCGAACCGCTGATTAAGCCAAGAGAAAAAACGGTTAATTCTTCCGGATGGCGTTTGATAATTCCTTTCATGATTCGGGCAAAAAGGATTGTACCTATCCCTAAACTTAACCCAAAGGTGCCAAGGGAAAAAACCGTCTTTACCGAAGGAAAGGAAAAAGCCAAAGAAGACTTTAAGAATTCTTCCGCCATCTTAACCAAAGGAAAGAACAGGTTCAAAGCCATTAAAGTCAAACTGGCGCTGACTCCCGGCAATACAATCACAATTCCGGTTAAAACCCCGCCCGAAATCAGCCAAAAAATACTTACCGCTTCATCCCTTTTCCCGCCCGCCAACCATTCGATGCCAAGGATAATCAGCACTCCCAAAGCAAATAAAACCCCGCTTCTAAAAGTAACGGACCTAACACTCTTGGCTTCTATCCAGGTTCCGGAAAACACCAAGCCCAAAAAATAACAGGTCATCAAAAGCGGATAACAGGAAAATAGAATTGTTAAACCGAAAACCGAAAAAACCGTTCCGAGCACCATTCCGAAGACCAAAAAAAAGTTTTTTTTCAGTATTTTAAACGAGTACGGTTTGCTTAGGAGGTTAATCAGGTCGTCATAAGCCCCGAAAACCACGGCCATCGTGGCTCCGCTTACCCCGGGAATGGCATTGGCAATGCCGATTAACAGCCCCTGAAAGATTTTTTTCATGGCGTCCTTCCTTTCTGATTGCAAATTCCCGCCTTTTCATGTATAATATTATTTAAAGAGTGAACAAAAAATAACCCTTGAGGTGCATTATGCTGGTAATTTATCCCGCTTCGTTAAGCGGATCAATCACTGCCCCTGCCTCCAAAAGCCTGACCCATCGGTTTTTGATTGCCTGTGCCCTGGCCAAACAGCCTTCCGAAATCATTAATCCGCTGATTGCGGAAGACACCGCGGCTACCATCCAAGTTTTGGAACAATTGGGAGTCGATTTTGTTTTTCAGCAAAACGGTGCCTTAACCGTCATTCCGCCTCAGAAATTTTCAAATGTTACTACCCCAATCGATTGCAAGGAAAGCGGTTCGACTTTGCGCTTTTTGATTCCCCTGTTTTTGCATTTGCAAAAGGAAGCCGCCTTTTCAGGAAGCCAAAGATTGATGGAACGCCTTGACCCAAACGATTTGCAATCAATCGGAATCAGTTTTGAAAAAAGCGAGAACTTGTTAAAAGTAAAAATTGCGGGATTTCCGAATCAACTCACCATGAGCGATTCCTCAAGCACGCAATTAATCAGCGGCGTCTTGTTGACGGCACCTCTATTCAATAAACAAATTAGCATCACCGTTTTGAATCCTGTTTTGGATCCATATCTATCGATGACTTTGGCGGTTTTGAAAATATTCCGGGTAAAATATACTTTGGAAACAAATCCCGCTTCCTATACAATTACCATCCCCAAAAACCAAAATTATATCCCTACACAGATAAAGGTTGAAGGCGATTATTCGCAAATGGCCAATTTTCTGGTCGCGGGCAGTTTGGGGCGAGGAGTCACGGTCCATAATTTATCCTATCCTTCGGTGCAAGGCGACCATCGCATTGTTGAGATTTTGCAAACAAGCGGTGCGGAAATTTCAGTCGGTGATTCCTGGGTTTCGGTTCAACCGTCGACTTTAAAACCATTTAGGATCGATTTAACCCATATTCCGGATTTGGGTCCCATTCTGATGGGACTGGCCTCAACGATAGAAGGCACTTCTTCTTTTACCGGTTTAAAGCGTTTAATCAAAAAAGAATCCAACCGCCTACTTTCAACCATCCGGATTCTTAACCAATTTAGGGTAAAAACCGTCCTTTCGGACGATACTTTGACGATTACCGGTCAATCCGCTTTTCCGGGCGGAATTACAATTAATCCCGATAACGATCACCGCCTGGCAATGTTGGTTGCCTCGCTTGCCAGCCGCTTCGAACAACCGGTCAAATTGACTACCCCAAAAGCCGTCGACAAATCTTACCCGCATTTCTGGGAAGACTATCAGGCATTGGGCGGAAAAATCAGTTGGGAGGATTAACATGAAAACCATGCAAATACCCTATCAAAATTGCCATGTGACGATTAAGTGCGGCGAAAATATTGCGGAAACGGAATTAAAGAGTCTCTCCCAAATCCGGTCCCTTTTAATAATAACCGACGATAAGCTTAAAACACTATATTCCCACATTATCGGCGATCTTCCCGTCATTATTGTACCGGAAGGCGAAAAAGCCAAAAGCATCGAAACCTATTCTTTGGTTATTCGGGAGCTGCTTAACCGGCAAATCGATAAAACTTGGGTCCTAGTTGCCCTAGGGGGCGGTTCAATCAGCGATTTGACCGGTTTTGTCGCAAATACTTATAAACGAGGCTTAAGCTATGTCAACATTCCGACTACGCTTCTTGCCCAAATCGACGCTTCAATCGGGGGCAAAAATGCCCTCAATATCGGAAACATCAAAAACCAAATCGGCACTGTTTATCAGCCGAAAGAAATCATCATCGATTCGATTCTTTTATCGACTCTGCCCCAAATCCAATTCAATTCGGGAATGGCTGAAGCCATCAAATACGCTTTATTGTTTGACGAATCATTATTTGACCAAATCGAAAACAAATCCTTTACTTTACCGGAAATGATCTTCCGCTGCGCGGAACTGAAAGCACAAATCACGTCGAGGGATGAATTCGATTTATCCGAACGAAAAGCTTTAAATTTCGGCCATACCGTAGGCCATGCTTTGGAATCATTATCCCAATTTTACTTAAGCCACGGCGAAGCCGTTGCCTGGGGAATGATTTGGGAAATAAATCCGAACCTTCGTCCAAGACTTAAAAAAGTTTTAACCCAATATTCTCTCTTACCGGAAATTCCTTTTGGACCGGAGGTAATCTTTGGTCATATATTAACCGATAAAAAGAAAGAAAATGATTTCATCACTTTGGCCAAAATCGAAAAAATCGGCCGCTATCAATTGGTAAAACAAAATCTTGCCGCTTGGCAAAAGGAGTTAGCCCATGAACACCTTTGGTAAAAATGTCCGTATCAGCCTGTTCGGCGAATCACACGGTCCTTGTATCGGTATTACGATTGACGGTTTACCGGCAGGACTGTCTTTAAACCTGGAAAAAATTAACGAAGCTTTGCTTAGGCGGCAAGGCATGCCGGAAATTTCCACACCAAGGCGGGAAAAGGATGAATTTCAAATCGTCAGCGGTTATTTCGAAAACCACACTACCGGCGCCCCTTTAACGATTCAAATCCCCAACCAAGCCTTCGATTCTTCTCCTTATGAATACGGAGTGATTAGGCCGGGACATGCGGATTACCCGCTTTACAAAAAGTATCTGGGCAATCATGACTATTTAGGCGGCGGACATGCAAGCGGCCGGTTAACGACACCTCTGGTTATTCTCGGCAGTATTTGCGAAAAATTGCTGAACCAAAAAGGGATCTTTATTGCCAGCCGTATCAAATCGATTCGCCATATCCAAGATAAACCGCTGGACTATAATCAAATCGATTTGGATCTTTTGTTGAATTTGAAAAAGAGTCCGTTCCCGGTTCTCGACCAAAGGGCCCAAAACTTAATGCTTTCGGCCATCAAAAAAGCTTCGGCGGTCGGCGATTCGGTGGGCGGCACCGTTCAAACTTTTGTTTTCGGTTGCCCGGTCGGTTTGGGCGAACCGTTCTTCGACAGCGTCGAAAGTTATCTTTCCCACTTGATGTTTGCCATCCCTGGGGTCAAAGCCATCGAATTCGGGGAAGGGTTTGCGGGGACGGAAAGTTTGGGTTCCAAACAAAACGACCAAATGGAAAGCCATTTGGGAATCGTGAAGTTTTTATCGAATCATGCCGGAGGGATTAACGGGGGAATTACCAACGGAAACACGATCGTCTTTACCGTAGGCGTCAAACCACCTTCCAGCATCAAAAAACCTCAATCTACCATCAATGTCATAACCGACACCAATATCACAAAACAAATAACCGGCAAACACGACCCTTGCATTGTTCATCGGGTCTTACCGGTGGTCGAAGCCCTGACCGCTTTTGCCATTTACGATTTGTGGTTGGAGACTCAACATGGATAAACTGAAAGATTTACGCAATCAAATCGATTCTTTGGACGAAGAAATCATGGCCAAAATCGCTGCTCGGTTAAAGCTGATGCCCCTAGTAAAACAGGAAAAAAACCGCTTGGGTTTGGCTGTAACCGATGAAAAAAGGGAACAGGAAATCCTGGCGAAAACAAAGCAGTTCGAACATCCCGAAGCAATCGGCGCCATCTACACCGAAATCATCAGACAATCGAAAGCCGTCCAATCTTCCACGGGACTGGTGGGAAAAAGACTTTCCTATTCTTATTCCCTAAAAATCCACCAGGCTTTCGGCAATCCCGATTATCGGTTATGGGAAACGGATGACTTGGGTAATTTTATTGCCAACCGCCAATTAACCGGCGTAAACATCACCATTCCGTATAAAGTGCAAGCTACCAAATTTGCTCAAAGTTTATCGCCGATTGTCCGAAAGACCAAAATAACCAATGTCCTTACCTGGGAAAACGGCGAACTTCGGGCCGATAATGTCGATTATCTGGCTTTCCTGGAAATGACCGATTATTTTCAGATTGGCTTTTGCAACGAAAAAGTACTGATTTTGGGTAACGGCGCTACCGCCCAAACCGTTTATTGGGCTGTCAAAGACCGCGGTGCACAAACGGTTCAGAAATTAGGCCGAACCATTCATGAGGAAACCGACGATTTATTGTCCAATATCGCCAAATACCGCGACTTCACCGTTATCGTCAATACTATCCCTTTCGGTGTTCACCCGGAGTTGCAAACCGAATTTTTGGTTTCCTTTGACTCATTTTCCTGTCCCAAGGTGTTTATCGATGTCAATTACAATCCTTATCGCAGTGCCTTTTTGCAAGCGGGGGGAAAACTCAAAAGTATTTTTCCTAACCTAAAACTAATCAACGGTTTATACATGTTGGTTGCAGGGGGACGTTTGACGGAAGAAATTTGGCAAAAACAAGCAATTGTATTTCCGAAGACGCTTGATGTGGCTAAAAAAATCCATTTCCAGCAAATCAATATCGTGTTAATCGGTCTGCCTTTCAGCGGCAAAACGACCCTGGGAAAAGCCCTTGCTTATACTTTAAACAAAACTTTTTACGATTCCGACGAAATATTGGAACAAAACAAACAATCGATTCATGATCTTCCGACCATCGAAGCCTTTCGGGAGCACGAACGCGAAGTAATTGCGATGCTTGCCCAAAAACAAAATTCGGTAATCGCAACCGGAGGCGGGGTCGTCGAAAACGAAGAAAACATAGTAAGACTGGCCCAAAACGGCATCATCGTGTTGTTGAAAATTCCGTTTGATTTGTTAAGCGGTCGCATCGATGAAACAAGACCGCTGGCCGACACGAAAGAAAAACTTCAGGCGTTGGCCCAAAAAAGGGAAAAAATGTATCGGAAGTTTGCGGATATCGTAATTGAAAATCCTCATAATATTTTAAAAGAAACGGTGGATAAAATAAATGAATATCTTAATCATCAATGGGCCGAATCTTAATCTGCTGGGCAAACGCGAACCGGAAATTTATGGTTCCGCTACTTATGAGGATTTAGTCCAATATATCGACCGATTAAGCCGAGAATGGGGTTTTACCTATAAAATTGTTCAAACCAATCATGAGGGTACGATTATCGACTTCTTGCACGAGGCCATCGACCATTATCAGGGTATCGTAATCAATCCGGGTGCTTATACCCACTATTCGTATGCCATCCACGATGCCATTAAAGCCATTCAGATTCCGACAGTGGAAGTTCATTTGTCGGATATTACCAAGCGGGAATCTTTCCGCGCTGTTTCCGTAATTGCCCCCGCTTGCGTTACGCAATTTTACGGGGAACATTTTAAAAGCTATTACCGAGCCATCAAATATTTGCTTGAGGTGACAAATGTATAACTATCAATTAATTTACCAGGTTCAACCGAAAAATCTTTCCGAGATGGGTTTTGACCCGGCTTCTTTTGTTTTGATTGCCGGTCCCTGCGCGGTTGAAAACGAAAAAGACATAAAATTATACGCTCAATTTCTCCTAGAACACCAGATTAAGATGATGAGGGCCGGGGCTTTCAAGCCGCGGACTTCTCCTCATACCTTTCAGGGTTTGGGGTACGAAGCACTGGAAATCCTAAAAAACGTCAAAAATGAAACCGGCATCAAAATTGTCACCGAGATTACCGACTACCAGGATTTGCCGAAATATTTGGAATTCGTCGATATCTTGCAAATCGGTGCGCGCAATATGCAAAACTTCCCTTTGCTTAAAGCGGTAGGAAAAACCGACCGTACGGTGATTCTCAAACGAGGCTTTGCCAATACCGTGGAAGAATGGTTGGGGGCAGCAGAGTATATTTTGATGGAAGGAAATACCAATGTTATTTTGTGCGAAAGAGGGATCAGAACGTTCGAAACCTCCACCCGCAATACCCTTGACCTAAGCAGCGTAGCGTTGGTGAAACAATTAACCAAATTGCCGGTTATCATCGATCCATCCCATGCGACAGGAAGAGACGATTTAATCATTCCGTTGTCGCTTGCGAGTGCGGCTTGCGGGGCCGACGGTCTGATGGTCGAAATTCATGCCGATCGTGCCCATGCCAAAAGCGACGGTGTCCAAGCTTTAAATTTGGAACAAGCAGAAACCCTGATTCAAAAAATCGATGGGTTACTTCCGGCGCTTTCCAAAACACGAAAATAAAGAAAACAAAGCCGGTTTTGACTAACTGGCTTTGTTTTTGTTTTCCTGATATTTCTGATAAGCAGCTTCGGTATAAATCGACCATTTGACCGTTTGGAGACGGTTTTGTACCGGCATAAAGTAATAAAATTGATTGTCATGGTAAATTTCAAAATCTTCGTTGCAGCCGAACAACAAAGTCGGCATGATGGAAATCGGGAAAAAGAGTTCCACCGGTTGATTGTTTTGCGTTCCGGTATATTTTAAACCTTCGCAGTTTAAAAAACATTTGCCTCTTCCGACTTCCAAAAGTTCGGTTTTTTTGCCGTTTTTAACCGGATTTTTGAGGATAACCTCGGTTTCCAAGGTCTTTCCCTGTTCTATTTCTTGAGTAACAACCTGCTTTTGATAATTAAACCAAGCCAAAATATTGGGAAAAATTACCGGCTGTTTGGTGCTTTCAAATTCATAACGGGAATTTAAAGTAACCTCGTATCCGCAATCCTCGCAAGTAAACTTGTGCCTTTCGGATTTTAAGGTAAATTCGCTTTGGCAATTCGGGCAGACATAAAGGATATTTTCCAAACTGCTTGCCAGGCTTTTACCCTTATAGGAAATTTCCGGATGTTCGGCAAGCCACAAAAAATCGTTATATTCAAGAGCCTGTTCGATTTTTTCGTGGATTTCTTCGGCCGATAAAGCGATAACTTCTTCTTTGGATAATAATACCGAAGCTGTCACTTCGATGCGACCGCGCCGTCTGGAAGTAATCCATTTACCTCCCGTCAAAAATGCTCCGTTGATTTTGACCAAAACAAGCGGAACTTCCAACTTTTTGACCAATTTATGAATTCCGTCCGGCATGATTCCTTTGGTTCCGTTGGAACTTAGTCTTCCTTCCGGCATCAACAAAACCGATCCGCCCTGTTTTACCACACCCATAATGCTTTTGATGGTGGAGTTATCGGGATTGAATAAATTTTTGGGAATAATCCGAAATCTTTTTAGCAAAGCATTTACTTTTGGAATATAAGTATAATACCTTGCCACCACCACGTTGAGCCGGTGAGGATACATAGCCGCAACACTGTAAACGAAATCCGGCCGCGACGGATGATTGGCGATAACAATCATCGGGCCTTTTATTTTACGAACCGCTTTACGGTTTATCCGTACGCGGTTTTTTATTTTAAAAATGGGATAAATTAACAAAAATGTCAAGTGATAAAGCAAACGATTGGGCCGTTTGTTGGGCTTAGCCATTTTTTCACCTCGTCCTTATGTTAGTCAAAATATTATACCATTTTAACAAGTTTTTGTCTACTGGACGAGTAAATAAAGGTTTAAAAACATAGAAAAATTCTTATTGAATAATAAGTTCTTTTTGACAACCATTCGGGTCATGGTAAATAAAGGAAAGGATGATGGCGGTGTCGTATTCTCCCGTTTCCGCTTCGGTTAATTCGAAAGTATAGTCGATTCTCCGTTTTTCCTGGTAATTGACCGTAACTTGGACGATAGCTTTCTTGGTTATCTCATCGAACTCGGTGGTCATCCGGTAATCGCTGTAATACTGCCATTTTAAATTGCTCAAAGCTTTTCCCATAAAATAGGCAAATTCGGCCGGTTGAAAATTGTTTTCCAATTCGTCGCTGTTATCCACCAACTTGGTTGTTAAAGGATATGCGTAATTGCGTTGATAAGCCCCTTCAAGAATATATTCCACTATCATTTGCTTGATTTGAAAGGCAACTTGGTCGCATTCGGATTGTTGTTTTTTCTTTAAGTAATAATTGAAATGAGGGATGGTGATGGTGGCAAGGAGCGACAAAACCGAAACCACAATCACCAATTCGATAAGCGAAAAACCGTTAATCTTCCGCCGGAACAAAATCATCACGGAATGTCCGAGCAATATAGTCGTAGTAAGCCGTGCGATCGTTATGCGTATAGGCTAAAATGGTTCCCTCGTAGATTTTCAATTCGCCCGGAAGGGCAACTTCGGTTTCCAATTCGTAAATTTGCTTAAAGTCATCCGGTTTGGATAGATCGTAATAAGAAGTAACCGGTATGTCAAAACCTTCGCCGATATAAGCATTTCCGGACGCAATAGCCGTATCTATGACATGGATTATTTGGTTCAATTCGTGTTTAATGACGGCTTCTTCGCTCCTTTTGACATAGTCGCCGTATTGGACTACCATCATGGATGCCAAAATTCCCATAATCGTAACCGCGATTAACATTTCGATCATGGTAAAACCTTTTTTGGATTTGAGTAATTTCATATTTATCTTTCCTTTCTTTTTTAGATTATCCCTAATCGGATTAATTCGTAAACGGTGGTTTGGCCGGCAAGTAATAGGTCCATACAACCGTCACGCAAAGTTCGCATGCCTTTTTTAACGGCAAGGGAATTGACGAGTTCAATCGAAGCCTGATTACGGATTAGGCGCCTGATTTCTTCGTCAATCATCATTATTTCCATAACCGCTACCCTTCCTTCATATCCCGTCATTTGGCATTTCAAGCAGCCGTTTGCCCGAAATAATCGTTCGACTTCCCGGCCGATTTTCGCTTTTTCCCAGGAAGACGGTCGATAAGAAGTTTTGCAATAGGGACAAAGCTTTCTGATCAGTCTTTGCGATACCACACCGATTAAAGCCTCGGCCGTCAGATAAGGTTCGATCTTCATATCCAACAAACGGGTAACGGCGCTGCTCGCATGATTGGTATGCAAAGTAGCCAAAATCAAGTGGCCGGTAATGGCGGCCCGGGTGGCCATTTGCGCGGTTTCTTCGTCCCGGATTTCCCCAATCATGATAATATCGGGATCCTGACGCAAAATGCTGCGCAAAGCTTTGGCAAAAGTCACATCGATTGCCGGATTTACCTGCAATTGGTTAATGCCTTCCATCCGGTATTCAATCGGGTCTTCCACCGTTACGATATTGCATTCGCTTTTGTTTAATTCCTGAATAAAGGAGTAAAGCGTTGTCGTCTTCCCGCAGCCCGTAGGTCCGGTAACCAAAATCATTCCGTAAGGCGCAGCAAGCAGTTTGGCAATCAGTTTTTGATCGTGTTCGCTGATACCGATTTCCCGAAATTTCAAACCCAAACGCCGGTGGTCCAAAATGCGAATGACAATCTTTTCGCCGTCCGAAATCGGTAAAGTCGAGACCCGACAATCATATTCTTGGTTTTCCGAGAGGTACTTCATCCTTCCGTCTTGAGGGATACGTTTTTTGGTGATGTCAATGTTGGAGGCGATTTTGATGCGGGTTAAAAGGGAGGAATAAGTTTTGTGATTGAGCGAGGCTTTTTCGACCAAAATACCGTCGATTCGCATCCGCACCCGCACATTCCGTTCCATCGGTTCGAAATGAATATCGCTTGCCCCCAGGGAAATCGCTTCTTTGATTATCGCATCGACCAATTGAACAATCGGAGCCGAATCGATTTCCTGGTTTTCTTGGGTGGTTTCCGAAACCAAATTTTCGCCGTTTTGTTCGATATTGTTTAACAATGAATGCGTCTCCCGATGCGAAAAAAACATCTGGCAAATTCCTTCCCATACTTTTTTGGTCATTAAAACCGGTTGAAAGGGACCGTCCAACAGACCGACCAGTTTTTGATGACATAAAAGATTAAACCAATCTGTCACCGCAACCCAATATTTCCCGTTCCGAAAAGCAAGGGGTAAAATTTGGTTTTGAACGATAAAATCCATCGAAAACCTTTTAAGCATTTCGCCATCAAGCGCATGTTGGTTTTCGTCATAAAGCGGGATGTTCCAAACGGAAGCAACGATTTTTAACAGTTCTTCTTCGGAAATCAGTTTTTCGTTCAACAATTCAATATCGAGCCGAAAAGGTGATATTTCGTTTGGCAGTTGGTCGAAAAAATGCTTGACCTTTTTTCGCAAAGCGGGTGAATAATCAATAACTCGGTTGGCCAAAACATGGTTGAAAGTCATTTTATTTCCTCAAAACCGGTATTTCATGATATTCATCAATGGAAAAAAGACAATCGACATGATTACTATGATTAAACAGGCAATCAGCACAATCAAAGTCGGTTCGATTAACCCCACCAAATTTTGCATGTTGTCAAGCACCTGCTCATCAAAGTAAGCGGTTGTCGCATCCAAAATCGCCCCCAACTCACCGCTTTGTTCTCCCACTTTAACCATTTCCAAAAAATCGGACCGAAAAAGATTGACCTCCTTTAAAGCTTGGGAAAAAGACGTCCCTTTCAAAACTTCGCTGAAAGCCTGATGCAATTTGGTTTCGATAAAACTGTTGGCCATCAGCGGAATGACAATCGGAAAACTATCCGTCAGGTTGACGCTTGCCTGCAACAATATACTCAAAGCGCGGGATAATTTGGAGGTTAAGGAAGAGATGAGAAACCGCTGATAAATCGGTACTTTGGTCTTGAATTGGTCGACGGCTTTTTTTATCTTCGGTTTACGGAAAAGATATTTGATTCCTCCGACGAAAACCAAGACTCCGAACAAAATAAAGGACCAACCCCTTTTAATTACCGAGGTAACAAAATTAATGATCCGAATAATCATAGGAACCGGTACCTGGAGTTTGTTGAACAGATTGGCAAACAGAGGCAAAATGAAAAAACTGATAATCAAAACCACGATGCCGCTGAAAAAAAGCAGAATTTTGGGATATTGAAAAGCTTGTTTCAGTTTTCGTTCGAGCCGGTCTTCATTTTCATAATAAACCGTCAACTGTTTTAAAACTAAGGGCAGATTACCGCTCATTTCGCCTACCTGAATCATGTGCACAAAAAAAGGCGTGAAAAAAGACGTAAATTTTCCCATAGCCACCGAAATATCGGTGCCCTTGGAAATGTCCACATAAAGCATCGTCAAAACACTTTTCATGACCCGGTTCTCGGAATGATCCCGTACCGTCTGCAAAGAGGTTCTGATATCCACACCGGAGGAAAGCATGGCAGACCATTGACGGCTAAAATTGGCGAGTTGCCTGAAAGTCAACCGCTTTCGAAATTTGGATGATAATTTTGAATTTTTTACGGCTTTGGCTTTGATTAAGAAAAACTTCTGTTCGGAAAGAATTGCCCGTAAATTGTTTTCATCTCCGGCTTCGATTACCCCGGTTATTTTGGTATTATCCATCGTTTTAGCCCGATAACGCCAATTCATCTTCTACTCCCCCTCCTTTTGTTTTAGTCATATTCCGCTTCATCTTGCGTAAATTCGGCGATTTTACCCCACCTGACGATTTTGGGGAAATTATTTTCCAAGGCAATGACCGCCCGATAGGTTTCCGAAAAGCGCGAATATAGCATAACATCAAAATAAAAACAGTCCTGTTGTTCGGTAATCCGGTATCGTAATGCCTGACCGTCGAGGGTCTCCACCCAACCGGCGGTGGGTTCCAGGAGACCTTTCCGATGATACAGATAACGCAAAACATAGTTTTTATAGACAATCGGTGCAATTTTTTCGTCAATTTTTCCCTGTTCTTCTCCCACGGTAAAGGTCAGTTCAGTAATAAAAACCACCGAAGTCAAGGCAATCAATAGAATCATCATTATTACCCCGAGCATGGTGTAACCTTGATTATTTTTAACCATCGAATTCCTCCTCATTGATTGCCACTGCCGGGTAAAGTTCCGCATCCGTAAAATAAGGCAATTGCCCATAGGTAGTACTTAAAGCATTGATGTATAAAAGGTATACCTTGGGGTTGGTTTGAGGATCGGGATAATAAATGATTTCGAAATAAAAGTTTGCTTCAGCTGGTGATTTCATCGGTCGCAAGTACTCATCGTAATAAAGATAATAATAACAGATGCCGTTTTTGGTATTCCAAACCGGATTGGGATGAAGGAGACTTTTAATGTTTTCGACATTGCTGAAAAAAGCCCAGTCGCTCACGTGGGTTTCATTGATTAAACAGGCGGTATCAAAAATAAAAGTCAATTTGGCTTTATGGGTTTTCACGGAATAATAAGCAAGCAACATAGTTCCGATCATACCAAGCAAAGCGGATGCAAGCATAATCGACATCAGCGATTCCAAAATGGTAAACCCTTTAGCACTGATTACCCTTTTTTTCATTGTTGACCACCGTTTCCAATCGTTTACTCAGTTTGAGAAAGCTCGTCAGGTTGGGCTTTTTTTTAAACCAGCTTTCCCGGATTTCTTTGATATTGGTGCCAAAAAGGCTTTTCGCCATCTCCAAAAACTGTTTTTCCCAATCTTTGGGCAGAGTTTGATCGAAATAAAGTCCGATATAATCAAAAGGAAGCTGATTTAAAAGCCCATGGTGAACGCGCATTAAAGTTAATTTTACCTCTTCTTTGGTAAAACCATCAGAAAAACCGTATTGAAAAAAACCGACCAAATGTTTTCGGTTAAAAATTTGGATTTGCAACTTTTGAGCACGAGGGATTATTACCAAACTATTTCCTTTGGGAATTTGATTGATTTTCCAAGGATTTAGCATAACCACGTTTTTTTTGTCTGCTAAATCCAAGCTGTTTAAAGCTTTTTTCAAAAAGCTCGTCAAATTATCGAAGGCTTTTTGGTTAATCAGGGAAGTGATGAAATAAATTCTCTCTTTTTCCTTTATCCTTTCATGCCGATAAAAAAAGTCCTCCTGGTAACCGGGATAACGTTTTGCAAGTTCCAATTCCAAATGGGCATATTGTTGCCTGAAGGGCAAATCAGGAATAACGGTAATTTCCTGGAACCAGTGCACCAAATCGCACACAATGGTTAGGCTTACTTTTTTTCCGGAATTTTTCTTTAACCGTTCTTTGGCAATCGAAAAGTCTCCCACGACAAATTGATCGATTAATCTTTGCTTTTTTAGTCCTTTTTCGATTAACGAAACTTCCAAGGTAAACAAGTCATTTTTGTCAACGGCTTTTAAATTTTCACCGACCCAAAGCACCAAGCGTTTCATCCGATTCCACCTATGACATAAAAAGCTTTCTTACGGGGCGAGCCGCCCGTTTTTTGAAAGGTAAAGATTACCAGGTGCGGATTAACGATCTCTGCTTTTATCGGTTCAATTTTGTGGACAAAAAAAGGGAATTTGGTGCCGTTACTGCCCTTTGGTCCGATCAAAACTTCCATTTTACCTTTCTCACCGAGAAAAATACGCTGTTCTTCAAGATAAACCGAGAGAGTATCATCGTCTTGGGTTAAAGAAACCGGTTTTCCTTCGCTGTTCACCCACGCAAACAACTGTTCAAGTATTTTCTCGGCTTCTTCCAATTCTTTTTGGGCCCGGTAATCGTTGTTGATGGCTTGTTCCTGGTAAAAAACATTGTTGCCGAGTTGCAGAAACACCACAAACACCGCAATAGTAACGCTAAAGCTGACCAGCAGTTCCAACATCGTAAACCCGGCTTGGTTTATTCTTTTTGCCAATGTCATCACCAAAAATAGTATAGCATCGGTCAAACCGCTTTGCATAGGACGTGCTAAGTATTTGCCATTCAAGAAAAATTTCGCAAAAAACACTCCTCCAGGGCGTCCGAAAAGTAAAAAACCCCTTTAGGACCACTTAAAAAAATAAAAAAACCGCTTTAGCGGCTGCGATAGCGGAAAAGCAAAGGCAGTTCAAAAGCGGTTTTCAGAGTTTTTGTCCATAACGTAAGATTAATTCGATTTTGGAATTAACCTCCAATTTTTTATAAATATTCTTGTAATGGAAGTTAACGGCGTCATATTTCATCTTGAGTTCCCCGGCAATCTGTCTTAAAGTTAATCCCATCAACAACAATTCAAAGACTTTGGTTTCTTTTGGAGTCAAAACATTGTAAGGATTAACGTAGATTGATTCTGGTTCCGCGGTTTTAACCGGTTCGATTTTGGCAACCGGACGGCTCCGCCATTGTAAAAAGGCGTAAATCATATAGGAGACAATCGCAACCGTCATAAATAAGGAAACAAATTGCATGACGGAAAACAGATTGGTCATCTGGGTTCCCCGGATATAGAGTACGACGATCCGGGAAATCAATAGGCATACACCTAGGATAATCGATACCACTTTTAAGACTCGGATATGGGTTTTGTCTTCAAAAAGTTTTCCGACCATCATGATGGAAGTAAATGCTCCCACAATATTGGCAAAACCGATGGTCAAATACATTAAATAATACAAAAGACCCGAATTGCCGTTCAATAAAGCCGACATACCGAATTGATAAGCGACAGTGGTAAAGATTGCCCAAATAATCCAGGCCAGGAAAATAGCATACCGGTTAAAGAAATGTAAAATGACGACGACCACCAAACCGAGAAATACTCCGATATAAAAGAAGGCATTTGTCCAAATCGGATTAACCAAGTTAGCCGGTACTTTGATGCCGGTAAAGATAGCGGTGAAGATAATATAGATGGCCACCATTATTACCATGGTCAAAACCGGAAGCCAGGTAATTTTTTCTTCGCGCACTTCGAGTTCGGTTACATCATACGGATCGACAAAAAAGAGCGTCAGATAAAGAGCGCACATGATTAAAAGTGGCAAAACAAAGGAACCAAGGTATGGGTGGACGAGCGAGCAGGCCCGTTCAAATACGAAATAGATTACCAATGAACCGACCAAAAAGAACGACGAAACCAATCTTTCGGTTGAATTCAAAGAGTAAATGAACAATAACACGGCTGCGCTGGCGATAATTCCGATTCCCGCCGCAATCATAATCGTGGAAATCAAACCCAAAACAACCAAACGACCGCGAATAATAAAGGAAAAGATAAAAAAGACAATGACAACGGGAATCGAAATGTACAACGACTTATTTACGTTGCGTGGTTTAAAAACCAAGACTCCCAAACAGGCCATGGAAACCATGACCAAAAAGAAAATCGATTTGGTATGACTTTCCACGAATAAAGTGAAGGAATCATGGTTGAAATCGAAGTAACCTAAGTACATCATACTGACAAGTGTCAACATTAACATCATCACAAAGAAACTCGTAAAAGACAGTTTTTTGATATTGCTTCTACGTTCTTCCATTCTTTGTTCAGTGAAAGTAACAATCGTTTCTGCAAATGATTCCCTGGTGATATCAGAAACAGACATTTAAATCCCCCTTTTACGCTTAAATCCGTTATTCTGTAAGCCTTTTTTTGCTTTTCCGAACATATATGATTCGGAAAACAATCATACCACTAATCCCGACAATCGCAACGCCTACCAAAACAACGGTAAGAATCAGATTGCCGCTCAAGATTGAACCGGTAAGGGAAGTTGATAGAATGATGGAAGGAAGCGCTCCTAATGTGGTTATTAGCGAATAAGGAATAAAACGAAGTTTCGACCTTGAGGCAATATAAGCAATTAAGCCATAGGGAAAAACCGGGACAAAATATAAGATTAAAATATCGATTATCCGATTGGAATGGCTTTTCTTAAGCAAAACTTTTTCTTCCCATTTGGCATAAAAAGGAACGCAATCAATTACCCCATCCCCCAATTTTTTGAACATCAGATAAATGATGGTATTGGCAATAAAAACGCCAATCAAGCAAATAATCGGACCATATAGCATGCCGTAAGAAATTCCTGCAACCATTTGGACGGGTTCAGCCGGTAAGACAGCTAAAATCACAGTAACAATTTGGAGAATCACAAGAATGATGGCACGATAAATACCGATATTTTCCATGTATTGATCGATTGCTTGATCTAAATGCTTCGGGTCATTGATTAAACTGTTAAAGACCGGACGAAGTTCGTAAATCGTAACCCCTAATATTATCAATAAGGTAGTAAAGGCTATGGCAAATAGCACGATGCTGGTTTTCTTACTCATAGTATGGTGCTTTTCCTTTACCGAAAGAGTATTAATTGGTAAAGCTGATTTTCCTTTCTTATATTATTATGCAGTATGTTTAAGACAATTTATTCGCAATTATTGCAAATATGCTATAGGCTGAAACTACTTAGTTGAAGAAATCAAACTAAAACAGTCAAGATTATTTGTCAATTTGTTAATGCCTTATTGTCAATATTTTACCACATTTGACAAAAAAAGAGAAGCAAAAGCATAATTAAAAAAATGGCGAACTTTTGGGGGAAAAACTAATCAAATGGTTTTTTTCCCCAAAAGAAAACAACACCTTGCGGTTATACCTGTGGGTATTACCGGTTGGTGTTTGGGTGTTTGTTTCTAAAAATCCCTTCTTTTTAAAAAATCGGTTATTTGAAAAATCAGGGAATGAGCGGATTGAAAACCGGCCATTTCGAGCAAAGGTTGATCTTCCCAATATAAAACCGTAACGGGCAACTCCAAAAAACCCCAGTTTCGATAAGCTTCCGTTTCGCTCAATACCTGAATTTGGTTTACTTTCAATGATTGGGAAAGTTTGGTTTTTACTTGGTTGACGGCTTGAAAAGCCAAAGAAGATAAAAAATCGCCGGTCATTCCGTAAGCGATTAAAGTCAGGTTCGGATTTGTTTTCATCGTTTCACCTCTATCCTCAAGCATACCAAATAAACCCGGCTCTTTTTGTCAAAAGGTGAAAAAGTATTTTAACAGCGTTAAAATGCGATTTTTGGTATAATATAATACGTAAACGCAAAGGATAATTCAGTTCTTCCTTTGTGCAAAGGAGCGTTGTATGGAACGGGTCGTATTGGGAATGGTTGTCGAATTTAACCCTTATCACTTGGGCCATCAATATTTTCTTACTCAGGCCAAAACTTTAATCAACCCCGATGTCGTAATCGCCGTTACTTCCACTTCGTTTACGATGCGGGGGGAAGTCGCCATCGTCGACAAATTTGCCAAGACAAAACAAATGTTGTCGGAGGGTATTGATATTGTTTTGGAACTGCCTTGCGCCAAAAGCGTCCAAAGCGCGGATTTTTTTGCCTATCACTCCGTCAAAGCTTTATCCCAAATGCAAATCACAGATTTGGCTTTCGGGGTGGAAAACGAGGACCTTGCTAAACTTTATCAACTGTTGGCGATTATTCAAACCCCGAACTTTCAAAAACACTTGCAAAAAGCTTTAAAGACTTTCACCAGTTACAAAAAGGCTTATTCCCGGGCTCTTGAGGAAAGCGGTACCGCTTCCGAATTAATCGCCTTATTCAACCAACCGAATATTACCTTGGCCTTGCAATACCTGAAAGCCATCCAGGACTTAGAACTGAACATCAGTGTTCATGCCATCAAGCGGCAGGGAAGCCACTATCACGATACCGAAATTACGCACCCTTTTGCAAGCGCAAGCGGGATTCGAAAAGCCCTCAGATCTGGAAAGGAAATAACGGGGTATGTTCCCGAATCAACGTTAAAACAATCCTTTGCCAACCAAAATTTGACGGAAGAAAGAATGTTTGCCCTTTTGCAATATGCGCTTTTGGTCAATCAACAGGGACAAAAAGCGATTATCGGCCTCTCGGAAGGCATCGAGTATTATTTAATCGCCCATCTAAAAAGCGCTTCGTCTTATGCGGATTTAATTGACCGGATAAAGAACAAACGTTACAGCATTTCCAAATTTCAAAGAATTTTCCTGTACCTCCTTTTGGAAATTCCCAAAACGTTTGATCAGTTTCAACCATATCTACGAGTCTTGGGGTTTTCCGAACAAGGCGAAAAATACCTCGGCACTTTGCCGAAGGAAACCAAAAGCGAAATTATCACTTCCTTAAAAAATACCAAAAACCCGATTGGTTTAATCGAACTAAAAGCAACCCAATTATATGAAATATTGACCGACAAACAGGGATTGACACAAACCGAATTTTTGATTCCCTTGAAAAGAAAGGATTAATATGATCGAACAAATTAGAACAGCTTTAGAACAAATTATCGACCCTTCCCTCAAACAAACCTTAAAAGATACCGGCGGCATCAAACACATCGGTTATGACAACGAAAAAGACGTTGTGGTTTTGATTATCGCCATGGGCAGAAAAGGCGGAGAAAACGAAAAAAACTTGCGTAAAGAAATCGCCAAACTCATCAAAATCGATCTGCAGCACAGGGGTTTGAAATTGGAAATTGAGGAACACCGCGTGGTCAACAGCATTACCCACAGCAAAACCGTCTTCATCGGTATTGCCAGCGGCAAAGGCGGCGTCGGCAAATCAACCGTAACGGCCAATATTGCTTATCGTTTGATGAAGAAAGGCTACAATGTCGGGGTAATGGATGCGGATATCTACGGTTCGAGCATTCCCCAGTTACTGGAAATCCCGCATCAAAACCCCAAAGCCTCGGAAGATAAAAAAATCCTTCCGCTTGCCAAAGACAATATGGAAGTTATTTCCACCGAATTTTTTACCAACCCGAATCAGCCGGTCATTTGGCGAGGAGCCATGCTTAACAGCATGTTATCCTATTTCTTTTACGAAGTAAAATGGAACAAAAAGACCGATTTCATGTTAATCGATATGCCGCCCGGAACCGGAGATATCGCTCTTAACATTCATTCCTTTGCACCGCAAACACAAATGATTATCGTCACCACGCCGCATCCTTCCGCCGCAAACGTCGCCATCAAAGCCGGTGTGGCTGCCCAGCAAATGAAACACGACCTTTTAGGGGTAATCGAAAATATGTCCTACTACCAAAATCCGGCCACCCAACAACCGGAATACCTCTTCGGTAAGGGCGGAGGCGAAATGGTAGCCAATTCTTTGCAAACCGAATTAATCGCTTCGATTCCGATCAATCAACCGCTTCATCACACCGCTTTGTATGAGTTGGACGAAGAAATCGGTCGGATTTACGATATGATTGCGGATTACATTATCATCAAAACACTAAGTGAATAACACTAAGCGAATTACGCTTAACGTAAAATAAAAAGGGGTAATGCTTTTGCATTAAGCCCCTTTTTCATTAATTATTTGCAATCTTCGCAATTGTCGTCATCGTCACATTCGCCGCAGCAATCTTCGTCGTCTTCGCAATCTTCGCAGCAATCATGTTCATGATCGTGATGATGATGGTGATGATGTTCTTCTTCATCTTCTTCCGCTAAAACGGAATCCTCGAAATCGGCCAATACCTGTTCGAGATAACGCCATTCGGCTTCGTCTTCGATTTCGAAAAGTTGACCGATGCCATCGCCGTCTTCTGTGTAGCTCGCAGCCATCACCGCAATATTCTCTTCGTCGTCTCCATCGGATTCAATTGGAAAAAACAAAACATATTTTTTGTTGAATTCCTCAGACTCGAAAGTGAATAGGATTTGACATAAAGTCTCATTGCCTTGCTCATCGATAATGGTCAATTGTTGATTTGGGTTACGTAAATTTTTCATTGTTTTCCTCTTTCTAGCTTATCGCTATATTTTTATGGTCGCTTTCGATCAAGATAGCTTTGCAAGATGAGGGTTGCTGCTAACTTATCGATAGCTTGTTTGCGCTTCCTGCGACTGATATCGGCTTCCAACATGACTTTATTGGCTTGCGAAGTGGTCAAACGTTCATCTTCTAAAATGATTTCGCATTCCACAACCTGTTCCAACATCGCTTTGAATTTTAGGACATATTCGCCCTGAAAACCGACCGAACCGTCCATGTTTTTCGGAAGACCCAAGATTATTTTATCAATCTGTTTGGTCGCGCATAATATTTTAACATAATCTACCGCTTTTGGCAAATCATTCTCTCTAAAATGATAAGTTTCCAATCCAAAAGCTATTTTTCCCTGGTCATCGCTGATGGCAATACCGAGGGTTCGCGTTCCCAAGTCAAGACCCAAGCAACGCATTAAAGGCCAACCTCCTTCTTAACCAAATTTAAAGCCTCATCGAGACGGGTTTCGTCTTTACCGCCCGCTTGGGCAAAGTCGCTACGGCCGCCGCCGTTACCTTGCGTATGAACCGCTGCAAGTTTCACCAAGTTTCCAGCATGTTCTTCCACATTTTTGGCTTTGCAGATAAAGACGATTTTTCCGGATTCCACGACATTCGCAAAAAACACCAAAGCCCGAGCGGCCTTTTCGGCCAATTTATCGACGATGTCTTTTACCACGTTCGTGTCCCAGCCTTCTACCTTTTGTATTATAACCATCTTATCATTTTTATATGTTGCATTTTGCAAAAATTGTTGGTAATTGGAAGTTTTGGCTTGCCGGTACAGGCGATCGAATTGCTTTTCGGCTTCTTTGACGATGCGACTCGCTTCCTGGTATTTGATTTGGGTATTGATGATATCCTGATAGCTGAGTAAAAGCGGGAATTCCGGGAACGGTTCTTTTTTGATTTCGATGCCTTCGGCTTCTGCTTCTTTGATGATACGATCCAATTTGATTTCCAAATAGGCGATATTTTCCGCGGTAGCCTTGGTAACCCGGGCAATTTGTTCCTTGAGGGCCGGATAGGTTGCTGCTTCGATTCTAAAGACCCCTGAACCCTTGGATTCCAAACCGAGAATGGCAAACTGTTTCAAATCGCGCGTATTTTCCACATGGGTTCCGCCACACAATTCGATGCTGAACTGATTGTCGACCACCCGCACGACTTCGCCGTATTTTTCGCCGAACAAGGCTTGGGCGCCGAGTTTCAAAGCTTCGGCCATCGGCATTTCTTTGATTTGAACCGGAAGAGCTTTTTGGATGACTTGATTGACTTCTTTTTCGATCGATAATATTTCTTCTACGGTAACGTTTTGATAATGGTTGAAATCGAAACGAAGCGTTTTATCGCTGACCTGCGAACCTTGTTGAACAACATGGCTGCCCAAATGGTTTCGAAGCGATTGGTTCAAAAGGTGGGTAGCCGTATGGTTGCGCATGATGGCCATCCTCCGGTCTCGGTCTACGGTCAACTGAACGCTCATGCCTTCCGAAACCTGATCGATACCCATATCCACAACATGGGCATGTTGTCCTTGGGGAAGTTTGAAAGTATCGAGTACCTGATGTTCGCGTCCGTCAACGGAAACGATTCCGGTATCGCCGATTTGTCCCCCGCTTTCCGCATAAAACGGCGTAACATCGGTCGTAATGACGACTTCGCCGCTGCCGGTTTTGACTCTTTCCCCGTTAACAAAAACCCCGGTGACCAAACCTTGCGCGCTTAATTGCTCGTAACCAACAAAGCGGCAAAAAGAAGCAAATTTCAAATAAGCTTCGTTTTGGATGTTCATCGACTGTTCCTGTTGCCGGCTGGCCCGTGCCCGCAGTTTTTGTTCCTGGAGGGCTTGTTCGAAACCTTCGGTATCAACCGTATAGGAACGTTCTTGGGCTATTTCCATCGTTAATTCGAGCGGAAAACCAAAGGTATCATAAAGCAGGAAGGCGTCGGAGCCCGACAATTTTTTGGTCGGGCTTTTTTCGAGCAGTTCGTAAAGTTTCCGTTCGCCGTTTTCGAGGGTTTTTAGGAAGTTTTCTTCTTCGTTGAGAATCATTTTTTGCACAATGGATTGTTTTTCGGCCAAATTCGGATAAAAATCTTTCATCATGGCGATTACAACCGGAACCATCTCATGCAAGAACGGTTCTGTCAAACCGAGTTGCTTGCCGAAACGCATGGCCCGCCGCAAAATCCGCCGCAGAACATACCCTCTGCTTTCGTTTGAGAAAGTAGCGCCGTCCGTCAAAGCAAAAGTTACGCTCCTGATGTGGTCCGCAATCACCCGAAAAGACATTTGACCCGTATAAGGAACTTTGGTTTTTTGTTCCAACCATTGAATGAGCGGAAAGAAAAGGTCCGTTTCATAGTTGGTATCGACACCTTGCATAATGCAGGCCATCCGTTCCAAACCCATACCGGTATCGATATTTTTGCTCGGGAGTTCGGGATATTCGCTTCTTTGAAGTCCCGGTTTTGCATTGTATTGGCTGAAAACAATATTCCAGATTTCGATGTAACGATCGTTGTCGATATCGTCGGTCAACATGCGAACGCCGAGATTTTCGGGGTCAAAACGCGTTCCCCGATCGTAGAATATTTCCGTACACGGTCCGCAAGGCCCTTCCCCGATTTCCCAGAAATTGCCTTCGAGCGGAATCAGGTGGTCGGGTCTTACTCCCAATTTGATCCACAAATCTCTTGTCTCATAATCGGTCGGATAATAGGTCATGTAAAGTTTGTCTTTTTCAAAACCGAACCACTCGTCGGAAAACAGGATTTCGCAGGCCCAGGTAAGAGCTTCCTGCCGGAAATAATCCCCAATGGAGAAATTTCCCAACATTTCGAAAAACGTATGGTGCCGGGCTGTCCGTCCGACATTGTCGATATCGTTGGTCCGAATGGACTTTTGAACATTGGTCATGCGCGGGTTAGTCGGTTTTTCGCGTCCGTCAAAGTATTTCTTTAAAGGCGCAATCCCCGCATTTATCCATAATAACGTCGGGTCCTCATATGGTACAAGAGGGGCACTCGGTATGATCGCATGATTTTTAGTCTGAAAAAATGTGAGCCACATTTTCCGGATTTCATTTCCTGTTAATTTTTTCATTCTTTTCTCTCTCCTTTATTGCACAAAAAAATCGTTCCTAAGCTAGGAACGAGTTTTTCGCGGTACCATCCTAATTTACAAAATAAATTTGTACACCTTTTACGGTTTTAACGCTAACCAGCGGGAAGGATTAGTTCCACTCCGAAGGAGCTTCAAATAAAGACGGATACGGTTTCGCATCAGCCAACCGCTTTCTGGAATCCGCTTCTTTATTTTACTTATCTTCATCAACGTTTTGATTATGCAGCTTCTTTAGGTGTTGAACTTCCAGGTTCTTGGGCAGCTTTTTTGGCTGCGTCTTCCTGAGCTTTCTTTTCGGCTTTTTCAGCCTGAGCTTTTAATTTGGCTTCTTCTTTTTCTTTTTGTTTGCGCAAACGTTCGGCTTCTCTTTCCTTTTCCTTTTGCGCTTTCAATTTAGCCGCTTCCCGCTCTTTTTGGGCTTTAAGACGAGCTTTTTCGCGTTCTTTTTCCCGTTGGGCTTTTAATCTTGCCTTTTCTTTTTCCTTCTGGGCGAGGATTTTTTGACGTTCTTTTTCCTTTTCCCGTTGGATTCTGAGCTTTTCGGCTTCTCTTTCTTTTTGTTTACGCATCCGTTCGGCTTCTCTGGCTTTTTCCTTTTCCAAACGGATAGCTTCACGTTCGCGAATCTTGGCTTCTAATTTGGCCAAACGAGCCTGTTCTTTGGCTTGCAATTTCCGTTCTTCAAGGATTTCCAACATCCGATGCGATTTGTCGACAACATCAAAGATTTGGTCTTCTGTGTAATCGCCTTTGTTGGTAAGTTTAAACCAATTGTCGCCTTTTGGGGATTTGGCTTTTACAACGTTTGGCGTATTGACGATTAAATCAACGATTTCATCGAGTTCGTACAAGAAAGTAATCTTGTAATCTTTCGGCGAATTTTGCATCATAAGGAACGGTTTATTGCCAATCATAAACCGATAGGAAGTTTGCGTGGCATTGGCTTTTTCGGTAATGTCCGGAATAGCCCGAACGTAATTCAAAACTTCTTCGAAGGAAGGCTTAATATCTTTGACAACCGGTGGGGTCTTAGGTTTGCGTTCTTTGGCAGCTGCAGCGGCTAATTTTTCTTCCACTTGTGCCAATTCCTTTTCGACTTCCATCAATTGTTCGAGTTTGGCTTTTTGCATTTCTTCGAGTTTTTGACGTTCTTCTTGCAATGCTTTTTGTTCTTTTTGGATAAGCTCCAATTCGACTTCATTGATTACTTCCACAACCCGTTTGACAACAACCGGTTCTGGTTTGACAACCAACGGTACCGGTTCTTCAACTATTGGCTGTTCGGTCGCCGGTTTTTCTTCGACAACTTCTTCAGGAACCGGTTCTACCTTGACAGGTTCTTCGACCGGTTTTTCTTCAACTACTTCTTCCGGAGCTGCTTCTTCTTTGACTGGTTCTTCCGGTTTTTCTTCTTCGGCAGCGGGTTCTTCGTCTTGGGATTCTAATTCTTCGATGATTTCCTCATACAAATCATCGAGTTCATCGGATAAGCCCAACTCGTTTTTGGAAAAAGAATACAAACCGTAAAGAATGTCGACTTCGGCTTCGGAATATATTTTTTCCCTTTCGGCTTTCCAATTAGCCACCAATTCTTTGTGGGATACCATTTTGAAACTTTCCTTGGAAGAATGCAAATACATGATTCGCAAAACATGGAAAGCCGCAAACAATAACCCGAATACAAGCGGTACGATAATGTAAAGAATCGATTCGGCTTGGAGTACCGCACCGACATGGTTGGAAACCGTGTTGTGCAAAACGAATGTCAGGAAAATTGCCAAAATGAGCAATACCGTGTCCACAATCATCAATTCGTTTTTGGTGAAAACCAAAATCCACCGATGAATCATATGGTTGACGATGGCAACCAACACGAAAGCGGTAACTAGCACAATCAAGGTCAGGAGCCATTGATAATAATGGCTATAACCGTTGGTGGTACGGATGAGGGCCAATAAAGTACTGAAGAGGCTTGCCCCAACATATGAGAAAAACGGGGTGTAAGCCGAAACAAAGATGAACTTATTGGCAGGTTGAAAATTATTATATTTTGTGTAAGTAGTAATACCGACCAAAACTGCGATTAGAATAGGGGCAACGATAAATTTTGCAATCAATTCAAATGAGGTCACACTCGTTTTACCGAAAGGAACACACACGATAAGGCTAATCACAATGGCAATAATATTACTTATTAACAATGTATTTTTTTCTTTATTACTCAACATAATTAATTCTCCTCCTTATCTCGTGTGATTACTCTTTGGCTTTCGCTTGAGCACGTGAGGCTAATTTTTCTTCACGCTTCTTGTCCTCGAGGATTTGAATCGTTGCATAAGCATTGTCGATAATCGAATATAGGTCTTCTTCTAGGAATTCCCCCTTATTTACGAGTTTAAACCAGTTTTCACCTTTAGGAGTTTTTGCTTTGACAACGATTGGATATTTGATCATCAAATCGACAATTTTGTCCAAATCGTAAAGGAAGGTAAAGCGGTAATCGGCGTCGGTTTCGTTGGCAATCAGGAAGAGTTTCTTTCCTACCATAAACCGCATCCGTTTCTTATCCTCACTTTCGATCACGGTAATTCCCGGGATGCTCTTCGCATAATTGGTTACGACTTTAAAACTCGGTTGAATTTTCAACGGTTCTTTTTCAACCGGTGGTTTTGGTTCTTTCGGTCTTTCCGGTTTCGGTTTTTCGACCGGAAGTTCCTTTTTCTTTTCTTCGAGCATCTTTTGTTTTTCAATCAAAAGAGCTTCCTGTTCGGCTAACAAGGCTTTGGCCTGTTCGAGTTTGAGGCGTTCTTCCTCAACTTCTTTTTGTTTCTGAGGTTCGACCGGAACTTGCACTTCCACAACTTCCTCAATAATTTCAGGTTCGCCTTCCACAATAACCGGTTGAGCCACAGTCGGTTTTTCTTCCGCTACAGGTTCGGCTGGAGCGGCAGGTTTTTCTTGAGGTACCGGTTCAACCGTAACCGTTGGTTCAGGTTCAACCGGAGCAGCAGGTTCTTCTGCAACCTCAACTTCCGCACTTGGCTCTTCCTGCATAACCGCTTGTGGTTCGGTAGCAGGTTCGGCTTTTGGCAAGATAATTTCTTCTTCACATTCTTCTTTCTTGAGTTCGGCTTCCGGTGCTGCTTCTGCTTTTTCGGTTTCCGGTTTCGTTTCTTCTTCGGCTGCGTTTTCTTCTTCGCCGATGCTCATGAATTGTTGTTCAAAGCGAGTCAAAATTTCGTTGTAAGCGCGATTGAATTCGGCCATTCTGACTCTTTCTTTGTTAACATCGTAATCTTTAGGGTTCAAACTGATCAAAACTTCATTTTCCCGAATCAAAGTGCCGATTTTGGCCAAAGAAATGCCGAAGAACAACACATAAAGCAAGAAAATAAAGAACAGTTCGATTTCGCCCATGTTTCCGGTTCTCGGAACATAAAGAGCAAAGTAATCGCGATAGATTATATTAATCCGATGCGATAAGACGATGAAGAATACCACAATTACGAATAAGCAAACATCAAAAATGATATGTTCTTTGGTGTCGAGTTGCATTTCGAAACGATGGAAAAACGGGAAAGCAACGAGCAGAAAGACGATTGTTGCTATCATAATGACTAACCATAATGAGTGGGCCCCCATTCCTAAACCGTGGTCGAGGAAAGGATCTGCACCTTTCATAAGCGTGTAAACGCTATGAACAAGTAAGCCTAATAGATAGCAGACAATAGGAAAATAACTCATTACACTGATAATTTTCGATTGCTCGCGATATCTTGCGACCTGACGGTACTTAAAGATTGTCGGTTCAATCGAAATTAAGATAACGATTACCGGTATAATGAGAAGTTTGATGATGAATTCTAATGTGAATAGATTTGCTTTTGGCCAAAATGCACGGTATGGAACTATAACCGCTAGTGCAAGTAGCAAGGATAATAGTCCAATAGAATACATCCTAATTTTCTGCCATTTGAATAACATAGACACACTCCTCAAAAATTTTTTCGTTTACTTTAAGTTTAAAACATTTTCATGAATTTATTATAACATAAAAATAAAAATTTGACAATTAAAACCGTATTTTTTTACAAATTTTTTTGTTTTTTTAAAGCACGAACGAGGATTTGTGTCACGGCCAAAACCGGAACTGCAATTAACATGCCAAAAATTCCGAGGATTTCCCCGAAAAAAGCCAGCGAAAAAACCACCAAAATAGGGTGGGCTTTAATGTGATGACCCTGAATTTTCGGGGTCAGAAAGCTGCTTTCGATGAACTGAATAATTACGATTACGATTAACGATCTAAGTGCATGATTGAAAGAAACCGTCAAAGCGCCCACAAAAACAATCGCACCCCCAATATAGGGTCCGATATAAGGAATTATGTCAGTAAAACCGACAATTAAGCCCAAAACCAAGGCATAATCAAGGCCGACAATTTTAAAACCCAAAGCTGCCAACGCCGATAAAATGACGATAATCCAAAAAACCCCGCGGAAATAAGCCTGCATCGTATCCTTCAATTCAATCAGCAACAGCCTTCTTTTCAGCATGGCAGACCCGGAAGATTTTTCCCTCAGCCAGTTTTCGATTTTATCGAAATCAAGCAAAAAATAAACCGCCAGCATCGGACTGATAACCAAAACGAAAAAATATGAAAAAGTCCTTTGTAAAATCCGCGCAAAATAATCTAAAAATGCCTGCAGATTATTTAAAATTAGCGATTCGATATTTTTCGGGGTGGGACGTAAATTTTCGGGCAAAAAATCCAGATTTTCCGAAGCGTTATCCAATATATCGCCGATACGGGCAATATAACGGGGGATATTTTCCATAATCGCTCCGATTTCCGAAATCAAGATCGGGACGATAAAGGCAAACAAACCGGCGATGACAAAAAGACTAAAACATACCACTACAAAAACGCTTAATTTCCGCGGAATTCCCTGTTTGTTCAAATAATTGACTAAAGGATATAAAATAAAAGCAATGACAAAGCCGATAATAAAAGGCAAGACAACCCGGAAAGCAAATTTCAAAACCACAACTATGCCCGGAAGCAACAAATACAATAAATAAACGGCGATTAAAGCTAAAACGATCATTATCAGGCGGCGCATTTTTTGGTCCATGATTATTACCTCATCCTATTTTATGAATGATTGCACCGTTCTAAACACGAAAGTAAAAAAAGTTCATTCAGGGAATGAATGAACTTGATTTAAAGGATAGAAAAATATGAATTATTTATGGATGAGAGTTTTTGCGGTGCGAACCATTTGGGCAGTATAGCTCATTTCGTTATCGTACCAAGCGATTACTTGGACTAATTGTTTGCCATCTGCTTCAAGAATAGTTGTTCCAAGGGCATCGAATAAAGCGCCGCAAGTCATACCGATGACATCGCTAGAAACGATTGGATCTTCGGTATAGAATAAGAAATCGCTTTGCGCTTCTTTCATTGCTTGGTTGACTTCTTCGACGGTAACCGGACGGGCTGGTTCCCAAATCAAATCGACTACGGAACCGGTAATTGTCGGAACCCGTAAAGCATTTCCGTCAAGTTTGCCTTTCAATTCTGGCAATACTTCACCGACAGCGATAGCTGCACCGGAAGTTGTCGGAACGATATTGGCAGCAGCTGCGCGAGCGCGACGGGAATAGATGCCTTTCTTATGCGGTCCGTCCAAAACATTTTGGTCAGCAGTGTAAGCATGAACGGTAGTCATAAAGCCTTTTACGATACCAAATTTCTTATTTAAAACGTCAGCAACCGGCGCCAAGCAGTTTGTTGTACAAGAAGCGGCAGAAATAACTTGTTCTTTTCCAGTTAATTTATGGTCATTTACGCCGTATACAACAGTCATATCAACACCTTTGGCAGGAGCAGAGATGATAACTTTTTTCGCACCAGCATTAATATGCGCCATTGCTTTATCTTTTGAAGTAAATACGCCAGTACATTCAAACACGACATCGACATCGAGTTCTTTCCACGGCAATAATGACGGATCTTTTTCGGCACTTACTTTGATTTTTTTGCCATCGACAACGATGGAATCTTCGGTAAATGACACCTCATGTCCGTGATAACGACCTTGGGCAGTATCGTATTTTAACAGATACGCCAAGTCTTCTGCTTTAGTTAAATCATTAATTGCAACAATGTCAAAATCTTCGGAACCAAACATTAAACGAAAGGCTAAACGTCCAATGCGGCCAAAGCCATTAATTGCTACTTTTACAGCCATTTTATTTTCCTCCTAAAAATGTATTCTTTACATTTATTATTGTATCACTTTTCGTTTAAATATTCAAATATTTAGAATATGAAAACGTTTCTCTTATTTTCATTTTTTTATGGGAAAAACCGGTATTTTTTCTTAAGATTATTTAAAAATCTAAAAAATTTTAGCTTACTTTCTCCATTTTTTACTCTTGATTGTAAATTATTCCAACTCTATTATTATGCAAAGTTTACATTATTGACACAAAAAAAGGGGATTTTACTCCCCTTATCAGGTTTTTATGAAACAATTGACATTAATCCTAAGTTTTTAAGCATTCACCGATGGTTTCATTTTTTCATGTTTTAGAACATTCTTTTCTTTTAGAAAATAATAAAACAGATAAAAACCGTAAAAAACCATGACGACCACTAAGCCCAAAAGAGCCGTTAAAAGTAAATAAAGCGGTCGAAAAGTCATCCCCAAAATTTTTACGGGTTCGGAAATATCATAGAACCATTCCAAAGGCGTTCCTTCTTCCGGATACAAAGCATAGAAATAATTGGCTTGTTTATCGGTAATGGCTTCCATAATCGTATCTACCGGAATAGCCACTAGGTAAATCGCACCGATGAAAAGGAGGGTTTTGATTAAACTTTTATTGGTAATATGAATAAAATCATTCAACAGAGCCCAAAGGGTAATACTTACAATCAACATATGTCCCCAAAGATAAGCCTGGGCACGGAAAGAAACAAGGGTCGTATAGTTTTCCAGGGAATTGGCGAAAATAATCGAAATAAAGGCAGCCGGTAGGTTTAAGCAAAAAGCCAAGGCAAACAAAACATCGCTCTTTTTCCAAAAGGCAAACAACAAGACAAAATTGGCAAAATGGCAAATTTGCAAAGGAATTATCTCGGGATCAAGTTTATAACCTGATTTCACGAAAATTTCCCCGTTTCGAAGCAATAATATCACAACCGCAAGAACCGATAAAACGAGTCCCGCAATCCGCTTTTTTTCCTGATCGAGTTTTCGAAAAGCAATCTGAAAGATTACCGTGAAAATAAAGGGCGAAAGAATAAACAAAAAATGAAAAGCGCTCCACATTTTGAACATAAACAATCCTCGCTTTCTGTCGCTTTTTACCCAAAAAGTATAACTTTTTTTCCGATTTTAAACAAGACCTTTTCCCTCGGCAAGCATTTTTTTACCATTAAAAAGCATAAAAAGCCGCTTTTTTGGCAAAAACGGCTTTTTCAATCAGAATTAATTATTCGATTATAATTAACGATCTCGCTGCGATAAAATAATCAGCAAGCGCAACACTTCATAGTACAGCCAAATGATATTTAGCAGGATTCCGAAAGCGGCATACCATTCAAAGGTTTTATCCATTCCGGCATCCACAATCATCGTGGCATTATCCAAGCTTATGACAACATAAAGCGAAGATATGATTACCATGATAATGGAAATCAATAAGGCAATACCCGAATTAACTCCGTAGAAAAGTTCATAAATTTGACTGTTGAAGAATCCCGCAATCATAACTACCAAAGAGGTAATGACGACACCGAGCAATAAGGTATACATGAAGCGACGGAAGAATCCGCTGACGCGAATAACCCCGGTAGCATAAAGTACGCTGGCACCCAAAAAGATGGTCATGGTTATCGAAAGGGCAAGGCCCGGAATTAACAAACCGGCATCCGGAATTGCTATCGCAACTACGCCCGAAATAGCTCCGACAGTCATACCTTCTAATATGGCATAAGGAATTGCCAAAACGCGGGCCGCTGTCGGATTAAAGGACATTATCATTAATAGAACAAAGGTAATTATCCAAATTATAAAATAAGCACTTAGGACTTGAAGCGGTCCCAAAATAAACATGGTGGCCAAAGCGCTGATTAAAGTTATTAACACTAATAATATTGTTTTGCTACCGACTCCTTGAATGGTAGCTACTTGACCGGAAACGCGTTCGAGATTCTGAGCACGGGAAAAAACAACATTGTCTCCAAATTTTGCTTTCATATTTCACTCTCCTTCTATATATTATACATCATTTTTCCAATTTTAGCAAGATAATCAACCAATAATTATTGGTTTTCAAACAAGGAACGGTGTTCATCATCCGGTAAACCTTCAAAGGCTCCCAAGACTTTTAAGCGATTGAAAAGCGTTTTATTGATTTTGGTCCGTTCCATAACATCGCGCATTGAGGTAAACGGCCGTTCTTTGCGAGCTTCCACAATCGAAACCGCCGCAGCCTGACCGAGCGATTCTACCGCAACATACGGCATAATCAACCCCCGATGGTCTTCGGTCAATACGAAATTAGTCGCATCTGAAGTAAAGATATTGACCTGATGGAAAGTAAAGCCCCGTAAAACCATTTCCAAGGCAATCTGCAATTCATCGAACAATGCAATTTCTTTATTGGAAGCGGTGCGGTTGTTGATTTTGGTGGCAATTTGTTGCAACTTATTGCGAATGGCATTTTTGCCGCTGGCAAAAACTTCCACGTCAAAGGCACTGGCACGACGGGAAAAATAAGCAGCGTAATAATAAATCGGCCGGTGAACTTTAAACCAGGCAATCCGAAGCGCCATGATAACGTATGCCACCGCATGCGCTTTCGGGAACATGTATTTAATCTTGTTGCATGATTCGATGTACCAATCCGGCACCCGGTGTTGACGCATCAGACGTTCGTCTTCCGGACGTAAACCCTTGCCTTTCCGGACCCGTTCCATAATTAGGAAGGCATCAAGGGGTGTCAGACCTTGGTTGATTAAGTAGGTCATAATATCGTCACGGCAAGCAATGACTTCCTGGAACGGAATTTGTGGGAAACTTTCGTCAAGACCCAAAACCAGTTCTTTAAAGTTACCCGCCCAAACATCGTTTCCGTGCGACAGACCGGATATTCTGACGATATCGCTGAAGGTTTTCGGTTGAACGTCTTTAAGCATCGTGCGGACGAAATTGGTTCCGAATTCCGGAATGCCGATTGTTCCGCTCGGGAACGGATCTTCGTCAAGACCTTTTAACCCCAGTACTTCTTTGGTGCTGAACAATGCCAAGACATCTTTATCCAAAATCGGAATATCTTCGATCCTGCTGAAAGGGAACCGATCCGGATACTGATGGACGAAATCCATCAAGTGTTTGATCATCGTCGGGTCATCGTGTCCAAGAATATCCATTTTCAGCAAATTCTTTTCAAAGCTGTGGTAATCGTAATGCGAAGTACGCCAAGTGGAATTCGGATCATCAGCCGGATATTGAATCGGAATGATATCCGCATATTCAATCGTATTCGGAATCAAAATAATCCCGCCCGGATGTTGGCCGGTGGTCCGCTTCGAGCCGATTAAGGCTTGGGCAAGTCTTTCCACTTCGGCGCTGCGGGCCAAGCGTCCCGAATCTTCCAGGTAACCTTTGACAAAACCAAAAGCGGTTTTTTCCGCAACCGTTCCGATTGTTCCACCCCGGAACGCATTGTCAACCCCGAAAATATCGCGGCAGAAAAGGTGCGCTTTTTCCTGGTATTCCCCGGAGAAGTTCAAATCGATATCCGGAACTTTGGCTTCTTTGCCTTTGATTCCCAAGAACGTTTCAAACGGAATATCCACCCCGTCGCGGTTCAGTTTCGTATGACAGCGCGGACAGTCGCATTCCGGCAAATCCTGACCTGTCGTTACGGTTTCGAAAGCTTCCTGTGCTTCGATCGGCAGTTCTTTCCTTCTTTGAGCGTTTTCCGCATTCTCGCTCTTGAAGACGCTGAAACGGCAATTCGGACATACATAGTGCGGTTTCAGCGGATTAACTTCGGTAATACCCATCATGGTCGCCACAAAACTGCTGCCGACCGAACCCCGGCTGCCGACGATATAGCCGTTTTCCACCGAGTTCTTGACCAAAATATGGGAAATATAGTAAATCGAAGCATAACCGTTGCCGATGATGCTGTCCAATTCCTGTTTAATCCGGTCTTCGATGAATGACGGCAGAACCGTTTCGCCCGATTCCGCAGTCATGCCATAAATTTCCAAAGCCCGGGAATAGGTCAAATTGCGAACGGCTTCGGCCATCGAAGGTGTTCCGAAACGCGCCATAAAGTCGTCGTTCGGCGTAAACAATTGTTTAGGGAATAATTCGATTTCAACGATGGCATCGCAAATCCGGTTAGTTTCGGTAACGACAATCCGGTAGGCGTCTTCCGCATCCAAAAACGAGAAAGCTTCAAGCATTTCGCTCGTCGTCCGGAAATACATATTCGGAACATTTTCGATGCCGAACATTTCGTGGAGTCCCCCGCCTGGACGCGGAACCCGGATAAAGATCTTGCGATAAACGGTTTCGTCCTTTTCCAATTGGTGGACATCGCCGGTCGCGATAACCGGAATATTCAATTCTTTTCCGGCTTTGATGATGGTTTTGATTGTTGTTTTGATGAACTCTTCGATTTCCGGTTCATCGTATTTTTCGATCAAATGGACATAACATTCGGGTGGCTGAACTTCCAGGTAGTCATAATAACGCGCACGTTCTAAAAATTCTTCGTAACTTTTTTCATAGGCAAAGGTAAAGATTTCCCCGTTTGAGCAGCCGCTGCCGACCAATAAGCCCTCGCGGTATTGATTGATTTTGGACTTCAACAGCCGGGGCTCCTTGTAAAAATGAGTCGTATGGCTGTCGGAAATCAAATGATAGAAATTCTTTAACCCTTGTTTGTTTTTGACCAAAATATTGATATGGGTCGGAATGATATATTTAAAAATGGAATCTTCGTCAACCATCGCGTTGATGTCGCGGTAATTGTAAACATGGTGATCGGTTAAATCGCCGAGCATTTTCATAAAAATATGCGAGGTTGTCCGTGCATCCGCAATCGCTCTGTGGTGATCGACAATTTCCACTTTCAGTTCTTTGGCAACGGCTTCGAGATTGAAACGTTTAATCCGTTCGTTATACAATACCCGGGCCAGTTGCAAAGTATCGATGCAAGGGAAATCTTTTTGATAAATTCCGAGCTGTTTCATAGCATAATATATAAAACCGGTATCGAACGTCGCATTATGGGCAACGAGGATACTGTCGCCGATAAATTCGACAAACTTGGGCAGGACTTCTTCGATCGCCGGCGCTTTGGCGACGTCTTCGTTCGAAATATTCGTCAATTCGGAAATCTTTCGGCTGATTTTCCGGCTCGGGCGAACGAAAGTCGAAAAAGTGTCGAGTTGAATGCCGTTTTTGATTTTCACGGCCCCGATTTCGATGATTTCATTGAAGTTGACGCTGAAGCCGGTCGTTTCGATATCAAATACCACGAAGGTTGCATCAAGCAAATCGCGGTCTTCCACCGTCAAAGTGACATTTAAGCGCGAATCGTCGATGAAGTTTCCTTCCACCCCGGCTATCGGCTTGATTTTGTGCTTTTGACAGGCATTAAAAAAGGCCGGCAAAACATGGCAATTGGCATGGTCCGTAACCGCTACGGCGCGGTGTTGGAATTTTGCGGCGGTTTCCACGTATTTATCCACATCCAAAACGCTGTCCAAAGTCGACATCTTGGTGTGGGCATGAAGTTCAACCCGTCTTTCGGGAGCTTCGTCGAAACGGATATGGGTGGCATCAAGTCCGAGTTTGGTTATTTCCGAAGCCATGATAACCACCTCTTTGGCAAAAGTGTCGTATTGAAGGTTGCCCGTTACCCGAACCCGGATACCGTTCTTAAGATCCTGTTCAAAGAACTCGGCTTCATACGGTTTGTAGAACCGTTTCACCATAATCGAATCTTCGTAGTCGGTGATAAATCCTTCAAAAATCAAATAACCTTTGACTTTACGTGATTCGGCTTTAAATATAACTCCTTCGATGACCACTTTGTCGGTTCCGTTCTTTTGCCGGAACTCGACCGCTTCCATGCTTGTGACAGGCAATTCCTTTAAAGGGATATGCACGGGAGTTGAAGAACGTTTCGGTTTATAAACAGCTTTTTCTTCGTAAGCATTCCGCAAATGAATCTGTTGCTTTTGTTGTTCATAAGATTTGGCATCCCGCAGCTGTTCACGGAGTTGAATCTCGTTTTCCAACACATCTTTCAGACAGGTTTCACTATCCGAAACGCAAGTTTCCAAATGCACCGCATTTAACCCGTGGGAATTAAAAAAGTCCCTAACAATCTGAAGTGCTTCTTTGGCCAGCCCTTCATCCGTAGGAGTCGCCACCATGACAACGATTTTATTATCGCCGATGCGATATTTGTATTCTTTTAAAACCCCGGCAAGTTTCCGGTTCTTTTGAGCTAAATTAATCGCCTTGCGATAATACTCTTCTATCAAACTTGTTTCATAGGTTTGGCTCTGATAAGACCATAAAAAGTTTATGCTTTCCACTCCGACGCTTTCCTTTAAAAAACCCTGGAGATGGTTCGACATTCTCTCAACCAAGCGCAATGGTACCAATTTAGGCAATTGAACAGATAAAGTCAGTGCTTTGCTAGCAGAGTTGATGAGGACTTCCAAAATCTCCCCGTCTTTAACTTCATCAATGATATTGAAATTGGCTTGCTTTAAGAGTTCCAACCATTTTTCCTTATTCATCTAATCTCATCCTCCACTAGAAAAAAACCGAATGTAAAGTAATTATAGCAACTTTAATCCCCTGTGTCAATCAATATCGCTATGAAAAAAAGGGCGCTCATTTTCGCGCCTTTTCCCCCTTTTTTTCGCATTTATTCACCCGAAAAAGAGTGCAAATCGTCGATAAAAGCCAAATACCCCTGACGTAAATGATGAACTTCCCCTTTTACTTTCGGACTTGCTTGCTTGAACATTAACAGAAAATGCTCTATTGTTTTCATCGAATCATAGGTGGCATCGATTACCGTTTTGATTTTTGCTTCTTTCGTTTTCAACTTTTTGGCCTGGAATTTCTCCCAGATCCGTTTATTGACGTTGACGACATCGTCGATTGAAGCCCAGTCGTTGGCCAGAGAAACTTCCTGCAACAGTTCGCGATGCCGTTTATGGATTTTGATGCCGTTTTTCAAACATTCCTTCAAAGAAAACTCGCGTTCGTCTTCGAGTTTTGCCATCACTTCGCCGATTTTGGCCTGATTTAAAAAGATTGCTTCGCTCCACTTCTGTAAGTTTTGGGAGTTTGCCACAATAATCACCTCGGGATTATTTTGTGGTTAAGCAATCTTTTTTATACTTTGATTATTCGATAACGTAAGCGATGTTGCGCCAAACACTCTGGATTGTGGACGCTTTGTATTCGTAATATACATTTTTAAGGTTCGGATCATTGACGATAAAGTAGAGATTGCCCCCGATATACTTGTAACCGCGGATGACAATCAGATGGCCGTTTGTCGTATATAATCCTTCCATGTTGCCTTTGACGCTTGCGGCGACAGGTCCGACATTGGCCAAATGCCATCTTAACTCGTCCAGAGAATACATCCGTTTGACATAGCCGATTTCGCCCATCGCACCCATTACGGCGACATTGTAAACCCAGTTGCCGAAAATATTGTGGCCGTAATCTTTGGCAAGCCCCGCAATATACCGGTGTTCGTAAATATCTTTATCAGAAAAAGAATAACCTTTGTATTTCAGCAGCATCGTCACGGAAGTCGGACTGCAGATGGAATTGCCGATTTCCGGAACGATATTTTGGTTTAATTGCGGAACATTATAATCGACCGTATCCGGTAGAGCGCTTGCATCAACCGGATAGGAATAACCGGCAATTTCCAAGGCCATCGCCACGAGTCTGAGCTTTGGCGTTTCGACATCGGGACTGCTTCTTCGTAAGATAATTTTGTATTGGACAAAGCTTCCGTATTTGTTGTTGTTTATTATAAGTTCGTCATAAGACATTTTGGCGACGTTGTTGCCTGAGGCAACGCTTTGGCCTTTATTCTGAAGGCCCAAACCCCAAACCGAGTAAGATAAAAAGTCGCTCCATACCCCGTCAACCTTAACTCTGATCAGTAATTCCACCGTTCGGTTTGAACCGGTTTCGGCGCTCCAAGAACCGACCAACGATTTGACATTAGTAACCGCAAATTCTTCCGACAGATATTCGCCTTGCGTTGCGCCTTCCGTTAGGCCGACATAATCTTGGGTTTTGACCAGATTGGTCATATTGCTTTCGTTAAAGTCCTGCAACCGATTAAGTAACAGATGCGCTGCGGTTTTGACGCTAAAATAAAAGGTTCTTTCCATTTGCACACCTCGTAAAGATAAGGTTACGGTTAATGACACAGTTTTTCCGGCTTGATTGCTCAATAAAATGCCTTCCTTTGTCAACACAGTTTCATCGCTCGATGCCCAAGTGGCGGTAATTCCGTACGGGAATTCCCCCGGCAAAACCAGGTTTTCCGTCAAAACCGTCGGGAAGGCCAGTTCTTCCAGAACTTCTTCCATCAATTCAAACGGCGTATAGGCAAGCACCGTAACTTCAAAAGTAACACTCAAGATTTCGCCCTGAAAGGATAAATTGGCAATCAGCGTAACTTCTTGGTCTTCCTCATAACTTCTTTGTACTTTTCCTTGTTTGGTGACAATTGCTTCGTCGTTTGATTCCCAAGTTACGGAAACAATCTGGTTCTGAATGGTTATGGAATCTATCAAATCCAAATCAACGGTTGTCGAAACAGGTATTTGCAAACTGTCTTTGGCCAAATCCAACACTTCTTGGGCCGTTAAAGAAAGTACGGTAACCTCAAAAGTTGCGTAATCAGAGGCTTTTTGATAAGTTAAAGTAGCCGTTAAAGTAACGGTGCAATCCGTTTCGCTCCGAAAAATTTGCCCTTCCGAATTGATAACCGCTAGGTCGCTGGTTTCCCAGGCAACTTTTACCATTTTGCCGTTGATGTTTAGTTCGGTGACCAAATCAAGATCGGTAATGGTGGTTTCCGGTAACTTCAGGGTTTGTTTGGCTTGTTTGACAATCTCCGAATCGAGATTCGGCTCATTGCATCCCCAAAGGACAAAAGGAAAACAAAGCAAAACCAACAGTAATCCGTAATACCTACGCTTCTTCATCTTAACCACCTCTTAAAAACAAACATTTTCCTCAAGGACTATTTTACCATTTTTTACGTTTATTTCCCATCGATTGCATAAAAAAAACTGAACCGGAACAGTTCAGCAAATAAAAATTTGTACATAAAAAAAATTGGAGGCTCCGATCGGATTTGAACCGACGATCAGGGAGTTGCAGTCCCTTGCCTTACCACTTGGCTACAGAGCCCTGAAGCAGGAATATTATACTCTATTTGTCCCTAAAAGTCAAACAAACACAACAGTTTTTTTTAAATTCACCCAAAATGTCCCACAGCAAGGGACAAAAAAAGATTGACTTTTAGTCAAAAGCCAATCAGATTTTGCTTATTAACCGGAATTTTTGATTTGATCGGCGGTTTTGAAATCGACGACGATGGAATCGGTATCAAAACTCAAAAAGGCCAGCTGGATTATTTCGTTGGCAAGAGCGGCGCTTTTTTCATCGGAAATCACCAGGATTTCCAAACCTGCGCTCGTGGAATGAACAAAAGCATCGCGATAGCCGATGTTGATGACTTTTTGTTCCAACAGCACTTCTTTTTCGGTCAAAGCCGATAGTGCTTTCTTTTCCTGCAAGGCTAACTCCTTGCTGGCCAAAGTGGCATTTTCGTCCGCCAATACCGCATCAAACCCCATCGCCACAATGCTTCTTTCGGCGCGGATTGCTTCTCGCATGGCCAGTATTTCCGGCAACCGACCCGTTTCTTCAATAATTCCGCTGACTAAATCGTCATCATCCGTGTCTTTGTCAAGCGGGGTTCGAATATACCAAACCGCAAGCATCGTTACCACAGTCAAAAATATTAAGGCCAATTGGTTTTTCTTAATCATGATATTCCCTCCGTCATTCATTTAACTATATGCAGGAGGAAATTAACTTAGCACTACTTTTTATTCGATTTGACTCGGTTTTTCGGCACTTGGATTTTCTACTTCGGTTAAATTGTCCTTAAACAAAGGCTTGGTTTCCAATTTATCCGGTAATTTGATTTCATTGGTTTGGGCTTTCTCCGGATTTTGCAACCGTTTATCGGAATTGATTCGAAAAACGGCAAACATGTAGAAACCGACCTGCACAAACATGAAATAACGGGCATAGGAGAAATAAGGGATAAAGAAACCCAAGACAAACGAGATTAACGACGGGATTACCAAAGCCACTCCGGCAATCACATAATATTCCCGGAATCTGGTCAATTCGCCGTATTTACGAGACATGAGCCAAGTAGCGATGATAAACAAAAACGGAATGATAAAGATGGTCAAAAAGCCGAATAATTGGTTATTGAGCTTGATGGAAGCGGCCTGAACATTGACGATGAAATTATACCATTTGGACGCCAAATCTTTGGCTTTACCGCTGAATCCGTTTAAATCGAAACTGTAAAATTCCGCCGAATCATAGTCAAGCATAAAACCGGTTCGAAGGGCAACAATCGGATTTTCGTTCAAACGGCGAACCGCCGTGAATTTTTGTTCCACGCCGTCAACGGTGAAAAGTTTGAAATAGTTTCCGTTTTCGTCTTTGGGTGAATCTGCAGTCACCGCTTCGGTCCATTTGGTTGTATCGACATCGCCGAATTCATTCTTTTGGATAATTTCCGTTTCGTCTTTCGGAAGATAATAAATTTCTTTGCCTTGGTCGTCGACCCGATAAACCGATCCTTCCTGTGCTTGATCGAAATATTTTACTCCGTTTTCAAAGGCACCATGGTTGTGAATGTAGAAAAGGTAATCTTTGGTGACAAGGAAAAGCATGTCTTTTTCGTTTTCGGACGGAACATGGCGGAAATAACCTTCCAAATCAAAGTTTAACGGATGTTCTTCCGGTTTCTGATAGTCGTAATCCAAATCATAAACGATTAAAAGATTGAGAATCGTTCCGTCTTCCAAAACGCTTCTATGGGTGATTCGTTTCAGATGAATATTGGCATCAAATTTAATTTGCTTTGTCCCGGCTTCCGTTTTTTCCGTTTCCACCGGAAACAGCGTAATCTGCGTTTCATCAGGAAGGTTTTTCAGCTCCGAATAAAGCAAAACTTCCTGTTCGTGTTTTCTGATGTAGCTTGCTCCCACATAATTGGATGAGCCGATGGCCACAAAGAAACAGACAAAGAACAATAATACCGCAATAAAAATATTCATATCCCGATGGCGTACCATCTTGCGCGGGAGAATAAAAGATAAAATAAAGTCTACCATGGTAATTCCTCCTTTTGATTGCCAAAAAATCGGTTAATTCGTTGGCTTGTTTAGATGATAGATTAAATCGTGTTGCAAATTGGCGGTTGTTTTTAAAACAATTACTTGCTTCATACGATTGAGATAAAAATTGATTAAGGTTTTTCCCAATTCGTTTTCAAACAGTCCCCAGTCCTCAATCGCAAGTCCCTCAAAAAGCGGAAACAATTGGTAGGAAAGGTTGGATGAAAAAAGCGTGGAATCGACCAAGACAGTTATGCCCATTTGGTGCAGCCGATGAAAATATTCGCTTAAAATACTTGGATAATTCGGATTGGCGTTATTTACGTCTTGGAAATTATTGGTGACGATTAACGTGACGGCGTCAGGATATATTTCCCCGATTTTTTTCAATTGATTCCAAACGGACCGCTTTTTTAAAAGCAGACTGTCAAGGAAAAAGATTGGCTTTTCGACTTGATTAACAAGCAAAAATTGCATCATTTTGTTGAATTGGAATTCTTGGAAATCCGGAGTTGGTTTCGCTCCCCGAACTTCCATTTTGATTAAGGTGCCCCATCTTTGGTTATCCGCCGTCCGGCAAACCGGATACTCTTTGATATTAAAGCGGTTATCCCTGATGGCCTCAAGCAAATATTGGTGCTCGTTTTGTTTGGTGCGATATTCCAAATATTCCGACAGCACAAAACTTGGGGCATTGGTAGCCACCAAATAATCCACAATCGGTCTTAATGCCAGTTTAACCGGAAAATCGCGTCCCGAACGCAAGAAAACAAAGAGATAGTCCTTTAAACGGCTTTCGATTTTTACAAGCAGCCGTTTATCAAGCGTTTCAGAAACCAAAAAAACGATTGTATCGTCATTCACTTTATATAAGAGCGGTTTTTCGCAGCCTTGGGGAAGCAGTTCGCTCAAAAGAGCAATGTGATCCCAGGTTGTTTTGTCTTCCCAACCGCGGTAGGCAAGAAACAACAAAGTAAAACGTTCCAGGTCGTGTTGATCGAGATAGTCGACGGCAAAAACCGGTTCGTTCTTGGTAGTGGCCTTATGCTCCGCATAATATTCCACCGAACTATGGAAAAGTTCCGTTCTTTTCATCGGATTCAGTTTTCCGTTTGTTTTCAGCAGTTCTTCCCATTCGGATAAAGATACGGTTCCGCTTTCCCGACCCAACACTTTAGCCATTGGGGTAGATAAGTAAACCCGCTGGTCGGACATTATCACCCAAGGCAAGGCAGTATCGGCGTAAACCTGTTTCACAATTTCCGAATGGAGCGCCTCGATTTCGTCTTGAATCAAGGTATCTTTTAATTTGCGCAAACTTTTGGGATTGATTTGAGCAATAATATCGTCTTCAGGATAAAGCTTTTCCGAAAAATAGAAAAAAGCTACCCCGGTGATTTTTTCGGTTTCTTCCGCAAAAGGAACCATCAATAAACTCGCAAACGACAGTTCGCGCATGTCTTTGCGATAATACGGATCATTGATGGCATAGGTAAAATCCTGATAGGATAAAACCATGGTTTCTTTCATGGTTACCGCAAAGTCGATAATCGTATCGCTGATTTCCGAAAGGTTATAAGTTTTGGTATAAACCCGGATGCCTTTGGCATGCAAAACGGTAACTTCAGGTTGTTTTAATAACATTTGCGCCAAGTCATCGGGATAAACTTTATCCCAAAAGCAAAACGTCATTTGGTTTAAATTGGGCAGTTGGAGCGAATACAAGTATTCCAAAAGCAGGAATCGGCTGTTTGTTTTCATGCTTCCCCCCTTTAGCGGTTGTTAAAAAGAAAGCGAGATTGTCACCGGACCGTCGCAAACAATCGGAAGTTCCATGTGAGCCCCAAAAACGCCCGACTGAACCGGTATTTGGTACTCGCTTTCCAAAAGGTGGTTAAAATCTTCGTAAAGTTTTTCGGCTTCCTGGGGATTCATACTGTCCACAAAGGAAGGTCGGTTCCCTTTTTCCGTATCCGCATACAACGTAAATTGGGATACAGAAAGAATTTCACCCTTAACGGCCTGAATCGATAAGTTCATTTTCTGGTTTTCATCTTCGAAAATGCGTAAATTGGCAATTTTTTTTGCCATTTTCCGGACTTCTTCCAACGAATCGCCGTGGGTAAAGCCGACCAGAAGCAAATAACCTTTACCGATTTGGGATACAACCTGCCCATCGACCAAGCAACTTGCTTCCTTTACGCGTTGAACAACTACTTTCATGATTATTTGAAAATCCTTTCGATATTGTAAATTTCGCTTAATTTGCTCAGGGCCACGATGACGCGGTTAAGTTCGTCGGTGTTGCCGACCTGAAGCTTGAATTTCGTGATACATTCCCCCACTTTGTTTTTGGAGGAAGATACCGAAATGATGGATCCTTTGGTGGTATTGATGATATTAATCATTTCGGCGACCAAATTCGGACGGTCGATGGCATTGATGCGAATCGTGCTTTCGTAAACGCGGCCGCTGAAATTATGGTCCCAATAAATATTGATAAACCGTTCCTGATCCGCATTATTGATATTCGGACACCCTTCCCGGTGAACGATTATGCCGCTGCCTTTGGAAATGTATCCGGTAATCGGATCGCCGTAAACCGGCTGACAGCAGTTTCCGAGGCGCAGCTGCGCTTTGTCGAGACCTTCCACGACAATCCCGTAAGCATTATTGTGGGCTCTTCTGGAAGCGCGTTTTTCTTCGGCTTCCGAATACATCTTGAGCGCCGCTTCGTCGTCCAGCTTAACATCGGAATTGCCGAGCAAACGGTTTAAAGCGCTTTTGGCCGAAATGATGCCCTTGCCGATTTCGTAAAACAAATCTTCCAGGGTTGTGATATTGTTTCGGCCGAAAAATTCGTTCACGATTTTATCGTCAAAATGGGTTAAAGGAAGATTGATCAATTTCAATTGCTTTTCAAATTCTTCTTTCCCGAAAGCGACAATACTGTCCCTTTGCATTTTGTTGAAGAACGATTTGATTTTATTGCGCGCATGGGAGGTTTTGGCGATTTTTACCCATTCCGGAGATGGTCCGGGGCTGTTTTTGTTCGTTTTGATATTGACGACATCGCCGGTTTTCAGTTTGTAGTTTAACGGCACGATTCTGCCGTTGACAATCGCCCCCACGGTTTTGTTGCCGATTTCGGTGTGAATCCGATAGGCAAAATCGAGCGGGGTCGAACCGGTCGGCAAATCGATGACATCACCTTTCGGGGTAAAAATATAAACATTGGCACTGAAAATGTCTTCGATAATACTGTCGAGCGGATCGGAATTTTGGCTCATTTCCACATAAGTCAACAAATCACGATACCATTTCAGCTTGTTGACGATTTCCAGCTGTTCTTTTTCCGGCGTATAACCCGGATTGTTTTCTTTGTAAGCCCAGTGGGCGGCAACCCCGAGTTCCGCTATCTCGTCCATTTCGTAGGTCCGGATTTGGATTTCGAAAATTTTGCCTTCGTAGCCGACAACCGTCGTATGAAGCGATTGATAAAGGTTGGATTTCGGCACGGCGATATAATCCTTAAACCGCATCGGCAGAGGCGTCCATTCCGCATGCACCAAACCCAAAACCCGGTAACAGTCTTCCACCGTTTCCACAATTACTCTGAGGGCCAGCAAATCGTAGATATCGTCGATGGTTTTACCCTTGACGCTGATTTTTTTGTAGATACTGTAAATATTTTTGATGCGCCCTTTGATATCGTAATTTTTGACCTGATGTTCATCCAAAATGGCTTGCATTTTTTTGATCATCTGGTTGATATCTTCTTCGCGTTCGCTTTTTTTGGCGTGAATCGCATGGGCGATATCTTCATATTCGGTCGGAGAAAGGTATTTCAGACTTAAATCTTCTAATTCGGCTTTCAGCCGATACATCCCCAAACGGTGGGCCAAAGGAGCGTATAAGTCCAGCGTTTCCTTGGCAATCTTTTGGCGTTTATCCTGGGCGAGGTATTCCAGTGTCCGCATATTATGCAAACGGTCGACAAGTTTGACCAACACCACCCGGATGTCTTTGGCCATTGCCAGTAAGATTTTCTGATGGTCGCTGGCTAAGGCTCTTTCCATGGTCATGTATTTGAGCTTGCTGATTTTGGTGACGCCGTCAACGATATCCGCAACATCTTTGCCCAGACGTTCCGCCATTTCTTCTTTGGCCATGTCAGTATCTTCCAAAACATCGTGAACCAATCCGGCCGCTATCGTCGACGGTCCCGTATGAAGCGTGGCTAACAGATAAGCGACTTCCAGGGGATGCTGAACATACGGTTCCCCGGAACGGCGCATCTGGCCCTGGTGCTTTTCCATGGCAATATCGTAAGCTTTCCGAATCAAATTGATGTTTTTTTCTTCATGTAAATATTCGCTCGCGACTTTCAGAATATCGTCAATCGTTTTTGGTGCTTCCACTTCCCTCACCTCCTTTGGAGATTGCTTAAACAGCAATGATTAGTATTTGATAATCGTGAATAAATCGTAGCCTTTCAACAATTCGCGGCCTTTAAGATCGGTCAATTCGATTAAAAAGGCCAAACCGACTACGATGCCCCCGCTTTTTTCCACCAAATCAATCGAAGCTTTAATGGTACCGCCGGTGGCAAGCAAGTCGTCGATGATAATAACTTTCATACCCGGCTTGATGGCATCTTTATGCATGCATAAAGTGTTGGTGCCGTATTCCAGTTCGTATGTTTGCGAGATAGTTTCCCGCGGTAATTTTCCTGGTTTGCGAATCGGAACAAAGCCGATTTTTAAAGCTGCCGCTACCGGACATCCGAAAATGAAACCCCGCGATTCCGGTCCAGCCACGATGTCGGCTCCTTTTGCTTTGGCAAAAGCGATGATTTCATCGCAAGCCGAGGCGAAAGCTTCGCCATTTGCCATTAACGGCGTAATGTCGCGAAACAACACATCCTTGATAGGAAAATCAGGTACATCGGCTATATATTGTTTGTAATCCATGGTGATAACTCCTTAATACGTTTAATTATCTTTCATTATATCATTTTTTTGGCTTTTTATAAAGAGGAATGGTAAAGAAATAAACAATTTTTGTCCAAAATCAGGCACGAAATTTCCCAATTAATTACGGAAAGGTCTGTTGATAATTTGATAAACTTTCGCATAGACTTTTAAGAGCGGAGGAATAAGGTATGCCAAACAGTTCAAAAAAACCGACCAAAACCTTTTTTTTCAACACTTTGATTATTGTTTTAACCGGTTTTGTCATCAAAATCCTGGGGCTTTTAAACCGGATTTTGATTACGAGGCTCCTCGGCACCGAAGGGATGAGCCTTTATATTTTGGCTTTTCCGACCGTGGTTTTTTTCCTCAATTTGGCCGGTTTTTCTTTAAACCTTTCCACGAGCAAACTCATTGCTTCCAGCCTCATCACCAGGCAATATTCTCCCAAGTTGATTTTAAAGAAAAGTCTTAAAATCTCGGGTTTGGTATCCTTGAGCGCCATTTTGATTTTATTAATAATTTTACGCCCATTGGCCCATCGCTGGCTGAACAACGATAAGCTTTTTTTTCCGCTTTCGTCGACCGCTTTCTTGATTCCGCTGGTCGGAATCAGCGAAATCCTGAAAGGCTATTATACCGGCCTAAAAAAAATGAGCATACCAGCTGTAGCCACTTTACTTGAGCAACTATCCCGGATGGCTTTCGGCATCGGTATGATTGTATTGCTTCTTCCTCATGGTATCGTTCTTGCCACGACTTTTACGCTTTTGGCTTTATCGGCAGGAGAACTCTTTTCCATTCTTTTTTTACTTGGGCGGCTTAAGAAACATCCGCCTGTTCACTTCGAAAAAACGGCCGGAGAAACAAATGCCGTGCTTTCCGTTACCGTTCCCACCACTTTATCGCGTTTGATCGGCAGTTTCACTTATTTTTTGGAACCGATTTGCTATACGGGAGTGTTGCTTGCCTTGGGCTATCCCGACACCGTTATCGAAACACGCTATACGGTTATCAATGCCTATACCATACCGTTAATGACCATGGGATCATTTTTGGCATTCGGGATTGCCCAGGCGGTTATTCCCCATATTTCGGAAAACCATTCGCTCGGAAAAACCGAAAGCATTCGTTATCTGATTCGCAAATGTTTCGCTTTTTCCTTTGTTCCGGGATTTTTGCTTTCGTTTATTTTTTATTTATATCCGGCAGAATTTATGCAATTGATTTACAACACCACTGAAGGTGCGAGTTATTTGCGGCCGTTTGTGCTCGTCTTTGTTCTTTATTATCTTCAGGCTCCCGTTAATGCGATTTTGCAAGCCTTGGGAAAAGCAAAAATGCTTTTTCTGACATCGACCGTTTTTAATATTTTACGGGTTGTGCTGATTCTGCTTTTTGCCAAGTTGCCGTTTATCGGTTTGGACAGTATCTTTTATGCCATTTTGACAACCGTGGTGTTGAGCGGTTTAACAAGCATAATCCAGCTTCTTCTTATTACCAAATACCGCTTCGAGGTCCGGTTAATCTTTAACACTATTTTATTAATCGGTGCGACTATCGCTTTTGCTTTATTTTTGAACCGGTTTTTCGCGTTTTCGTTTTTGCTTAAGGCACTGTTTCTTTCCCTCTTTTTTATCTTTTTTGCCTTTTATTTAAAGATTATTTCCATCGAAAGCCTAATCAAAAAAAATCCTAGGTCAACCTAGGATTTAATCTGGATATTGAATTAATCTTGTTATTTAATTCGGTAATCATAGTACGGAATAAATCAATCTGATTATTAATATCACTGATTGTCTGCTCTTCGTTTAGCATGTCAATCCAAAAAGGATGATAACTGGGATCGCTCAGAAGCGCAATTTCATCTTTTAAGTTTTGCGCATATTTTCGCAAGTGGGAATAGATTTCCGTTTTTCGGTCGGGTTCGTCGATTGTATCTAATGCCGGTCTGATTGCCTGAATTTGGTTTTCGATTGTTTTAATACCATCTAAGTTATTTTCTACGAAATAACTTTCTGCCTGGTGCCATAATTCCACCAATTCCTCAGAAACCGTCGGATTGAGATCGGGATTGATCCGGGAAATAATGGAGCGATAGCTCTCATTTAAGCTCTGCAATTGCTCATTGCTCAATGCTTGACAAGCAAAATTGTTAATTACTTCCTGATGATTGTTTTGGATAAGTTGGATTTTTTGCATCAGTTGTCGGTTAAACTCTTCACTTGAAACGCCTGGATAGGCTTTTCGCGAAAACAATTTGTTCGATTTTTCGTTTTCGGAAACTATTTTATCTAATCGATTTAATTCCAGAAATAATTGAATACATTCCAAAGAAATTTTTCCAATGGTTCTTTCATAGTTAAATCGGATAATATCAAGTTGTTTAGCTAACTCATGGCTGGTAAGGATTAATTCAATAACATAAGCGGGCAACTCTTCGTTCTTAATGTCCAATGAGACGAAAGAATTTTTATCGTCAAAATTCATTTTTACCTCCTTCATTAGTATTATAACGGGAAATTTTCACCGTGGCAAATAAAATACTAATTTTTCGGTGCCTATGAGTAGCATTTGACATTAATTCTCAATTATCGACAAGATTTTTTTCATAATCCGGTTGGCCATAAAGTAGAAGCCCAAATCGGTCGGATGGATTCCGTCGACCGTTGCTTCGTGCTGAAGCGGAAGGAGCAGGTTCTTGCCATCAAGAAAATAAATGTTGGCATCGCCCGATTCCCTTTGTTTTTGGACAAAACCGGCCTGAAAACGGGACATTTTCAAGGCATGGTTGAGTTTTTCCAAAAAATGGGTTTCTTTGGCCATCCGGATTTTGCTGATGATTAAAATCGGCACAGCCGGATATTTTTCCCGGATGGTTGCCACAAACGGTTCCAAAGTATTTTCCAAAATTTGGTTTTCGTCAGCGTTTCCTTCGTAATCCAAAATAAACATCGAGACATCTTGGGTGCTTGCCACCAGTTCCGCGATCGCTTTTTCGCCTTTACCGCTGCCCGAAAAACCGTAATTGATGAACTCGTAGCCGATTTCGCGGGCAATAATGGCGGGATAGGCCATGCCGGGACGGCTGGCGCAACCCCCTTGGGTAATCGAAGTGCCGTAAACCACAATCCGCCCTTTCGGAAAAAGGTCGGTGGCCGGTTCGACAAAAGCTTCGGAATCGATTTCCAGTTCAACACTGTCCACCGAAGCATAAAGCGGCAAATCGATGACAAAAAGTCTTCTTCTTTTTACGGAATGGTTAAACATCCCGATATCGTATTCGTTCAGACTGATATTGTAATTGGTACTGGAAAAAAACGAAAGATTGCTCCTTTTGGTGCCGACATAAAGGTCAAAACCGGATTGCCCGACATGCGTCATATGCGCCATGTGGAGGATTCCGGACAGTTTGGCATGGAGTTTAAGCGAAGTCGTATCGCTGTAAAAAGCAAGCATTCCGCCCGCCGGATGTTTGGCCAAAGTTGCCAAAAACGGATTTACTCCGGCCACGGTATCCATATCCTTTTCGGAAAAGCGATAGTATTTCTTTTCCTGGGCAAAGTAAGGCAAACCGTAGACGCTGATAGCTTCGGAGGTTGCGGGGTTAATTATTTTGGTTGTTGTTTCGGTCATATTGTTCACTCTCTTCCGGTAAATTGCTACAAACTATTTTACCAAAAATATTAACCCCTTGCATCAATAATAACTTACTTTTTGTCGTACTTGATGATTTTTAGTTTTCCTTGTTGGTATAAAGCGCAATAGACATCCTTAATATCTTCGATTTGGTGGTTTTTCAGTTCTTTTCGGACCCACTCTTCGCCCAATTGCACCGGCGATAGATTTTCCTTTACCAGTTTGCCGCTTAAGATAATCGGCAGCGGATAAATATCATCCGTGTTTTCTTCTTTGGTGAAGACGCTTAATCTGCCGTTAGTTTCCAAAATGGCATACTCCACTTCTTCGATACTGCGGATATTTTTTTGGCGCAAATGCAAAAGCAGATCATCCATATTATAGCGTTCTTTCAACATCGTTTTGACCTGCAGTTTTCCGTTTTGGATAATAATTGCTTCCTTGCCGTCCAACAGGCGCCTCAAAGCGGGTATCCGTATCGAAAGAAAACCGAGGAACCTCTCGATTAAGGCCAAAAGAATCATCGGTAAAAAACTGAACCAAAGGGTCGAATCGTATTTTTCGATTCCCACCACCATGATATCGACGATGGTAAGCAAAATCATGACATCAAACAGGCTCAACTGACCGACTTCGCGCTTGCCCATAAATTTCATCAGGATGATTAACAACACATAACTGATCAGCGTTCGCAACAAGACATTAATTAAATCCCACTCCACAATGCAATTCTCCTTCTAAAAAAACAGTTTGTCTCATAAAATACCATAGGTGATACTATGCAACTTTTGCGTAATAAGGCAAAAGAACTTCTGCTTTTCCTGATTATTTTGACCCCGACCGTTTTAATTTATACTCTGCTGATTTATTTGGGACACGCTTCCAACGAACCCAATAAATTCCGGATTGCAACTTTTTTAATCGGTTTGGGACTTTTCCTGGTTCTCGGGTTTTTCAGCGGCAACACCGAACAAAAAAAAGGCTGGATAGCCGGGCTATCGTCAGCCTTGATTGTCGTGGTAATTGTCGCAATCATCCAACTGTTTGCCAAAGATCCTTTCACCTGGAACCGATTGATTAAATATCTCGCTTTTTTGGCATCGGGTACTTTCGGCGGAATCTTGGGAGTAAACTTTAAACGTTTGTTCTAACACACGTTTGCATTTGCAAAAGTTTGTTTAGCGGAGTTTGCTAATTTTAAAAATAATATCCAAAGCTTTGCAGGAATTGGTAATCGAATCCAAAGCAATATAATCGACGCCGGTTAAGGCGATGCTGCGGACGCTTTTTAAGGTCGGATTGCATTGGGCGATTAGTTTTTTCCGACCTTGGTTTAGTACGACCATTCGCGTAAGTTCTTCGTTGGTCATGTTGGAAAGGATTATTGAGTCGCACGGCGAATCGAGCGCTGCGAGCATTTCGGCTTCGTTTTCCACTTCTACTTCAATTATCAGATTTAGGGTATTGTTGCTTGCGGCTAGTTCGGCCGCATTTTTCACTCCCCCCACCGCCGCAACATGATTGGCGGTAATTACTATCCGGTCGCTCAGATTTAAACGGTCAGCTTGTCCGCCCCCGTCGATAACGGCCTGTTTTTCCAAGGCTCTTAGAAGCGGAGTCGTATTTCTGGTCCCAAGAATCGCACAGCCGGTACCATGGAGTTCCTGAACAAATTTATTGGTTTCTGTCGCAATCCCACTCATCCTTTGGAAAATATTTAAGGCCACCTGTTCTCCCCGCAGGATATCCTTGATTGGTCCCTGCACATAAGCGATAACGGTACCACGATTGACATAGGAACCGCTTTTCCGTAAAATTTCGACTTTGATTTTGGAATTGATGTATTGGAAGACTCCTCCGGCTGCTTCAACTCCCGATACCACGCCGCTGGCTTTGGCGATAAATTGGCCGGTCAAAACAAAATTGTTCGGTAAGACCGCTTTGGTGGTTACATCGTTATCATAACCATCTTCCTTTAAAGCTTCTTTGATGATATGTTCAATCCGTGCATCCATGGTTATTCCTTCGGTTATGACAACCGATTCTCTCCTTTCTTGCTTTAATTTTTTTGGGGGCTGGGTAATATCAAATCTTTAAAAAGAAACCAAGGTTTTAAGGGCCTTGGTTTGATTTTTACGGATAAGGATAATAAGAAGTCGTGCCAAAACTCATAAATAAGATTACAATCAAAGCTATGACGGCCAAAACAAGGAAGACAATCAACAAGACGCGTCCTACCGACACCGGTGCCGATCCGACCAAGCGTCCGGTTTCCCCGTTGACATAATAGCGATAGGTCTTTTTGTTGTAATCAAAGGAACAAATCCAAACCGGAATCAAAACATACTTGTATTTGACTTGGTCGTAAGTCGTATTGGTATGCAAATAACTAACCACATCGTAATTATAACGCGCCAAAATAAGCTGTTCAATCCGTTTTTTGGCAATTTCTTTGGCTTTGTTGAAACCTTCTTTTAACGAAATATCGTAATGTTCGGCCGAAAAGCCCGACAAATACCGCGGATCATACAAATAAGACGAGTTGGTATTGAAAGGCTGAAGTTGCGTTATTTGGCCTTGGGATATTTTTCGGCTGGCGCTGACAACGATATCGTCAAACGAAACGTGTTTGGTTCCCGAAATACTGAAATATCTGATTTCCGTAACCACCCGTCGGTTTTTGCCCGTTCCGACCGTTCTCGTATACCGTTTTCCCAAACGGCCCCGGTACGAAGTAAATGTCTCCGCATCATAAGTCCAAACCGGTAAATACACGCCGTTGATTTTGGCATTCGGAATATCTTTCTTTAATTTCTTGGGAGCGAAAAAGCGTCGCTTAATCCAATTTTGATATAATTTGATGGTTGTTTCTTTATTAACCGAAAATGGCAAGACTCTTTGAGGACGAAGCCCGGGAAGTTCTTCGCTGTCCGTTACTTGGGCAGTGCCGCAGAACGGGCATTCGTACGAAATGATTTTCTTTTCCACCACATTGTTGGCACCGCAGTTTTGGCAATGGAGGATTTTCATTTCGTTATTCCAGGTGTTCTTTACATCCTCCGCGCCAAAAAAGTCAAATTCCTGTTGGGAAGAAGTTCCTTTTAAGCGCACATGATAATCGCAGTATTGGCAAGTTAGTTCTTCTTGTTCCGGTTCAAAGGTTAAATTGGCCCCGCACCCCGGACATTTAAATACTTCGTTTTCGGCTTTCAGTTCTTCTTCAAAAGCTTGCTTTTGATTATCCATGCTAGCATCCCTTTAGTTTCCGACTTTGGTTCCGCATTCTGGACAGAAATTGGCGCTGGCAGGCATCGGTTTGCCGCATTTTACGCAAAATTTCTTTTCCGGACGTTTTTCCCCGCATTCCGGACAGAATTTGGCATCGGCCGGAATCATTTTGCCGCATTTGCTGCAGGCGACTTTGGCTACTTCGGTCGGTTTCGGTTCGTCTTTTGCGGTTTTCATTGCTTCCGCAAACATTTGACCCATACCGAGACCGGCTCCGAGGCCTACACCGGCACCGGCTACGCCCCCTTCGTTTTTAGCCGCATCGCGTATGGCTTCGGCGGTTTGATATTGCATGAACGATTGCATTTTGTCGCCCATAACACCGACCGAGGTCCGTTTGTCGATGGCTTGTTCGACTTCCTGAGGAAGCGAAACGTTCTCGATGTATAAGCTTTCGACGGAAATTCCCATTTTGGCAAAATCGTCTTTGGATGTCTGAATCAAAACATCCGCCAGTTCACGGTATTTGGCCGCAATATCCAAAGCGGGAATATTGGCTTCGCCCAATGCATCCGCAAACGAACTGACGACGATGGAACGGAAATGACCGATTAAGCTGGCTGTGCGATAATCGCGGTTGGTGCCGAAAATTTCGCGCATCAACACGGCCGGATCGCTGACTCTAAAGGAGAATTTTCCGTGCGCGCGAACGCGAATCATTCCGAAATCTCTGTCCCGCATCATTACCGGATTGGTTGTGCCCCAAGTCTGGTTGATAAACTGCTTGGTATTGACATAGTAGACGTCTGCTTTGAAAGGAGAATCAAAGCCGTATTTCCAAGAGGCAAGACTGGTCAAAATCGGCATGTTTTTGGTTTCCAATTTGTGAAGTCCCGGGCCGTAAACATCGGCAATCTGTCCTTCTTTGACGAGGATTGCGGTTTGGGCCGGACCGACAATCAATTGGCAGCCGTTCATTATTTCTACCCGGTCTTCCATCGGATAACGATAAACGATGGTATCGGTAGAATCGTCTTTCCATTCGATAACTTTCAATAATTGGCGTTTTAAAGCACTAAATAATCCCATTATTAACCTCCTATATGTTTTATCATTTTCAAATCAATTTTATTATACTCTTTTTTCTGTTTTTCTACTTTTAATATAATAATTTTATTTAAAGGTCAGGGTCGCTTGGACGGCTTTTTGCCAGCCCTTCAGGCGTCTTTCCCGTTCTTCTTCTGTCATATGACTTAGGAAAAGCCTGTCCACCTGATGGTATTTTTTGATTTCTTCGGTTGATTTAAACCACCCGATGGCAAGAGCGGCCAAATAGAACGCTCCGAGAGCGGTTGTTTCCAGACAGCGCGGCCGAACCAATTTCACGTTCAGCAAATCGGCCTGAAATTGCATGAGGAAATTGTTGACGCTAGCTCCGCCGTCAACACCCAAATACTGAATGTCGAAGCCGGCTTCTTTTTTCATGACATCCATGACGTCTTTGGCCTGATAGGCGATTCCTTCAATCACCGCCGCAATCACATTTTCTTTAGTGGTTGCGCGGGTCAGACCGAAAATCGCACCTCTGGCATCGTTGTCCCAGTAAGGGGTTCCCAAACCGACAAAAGCCGGAACCATGTAGACGCCGCCGCTATCGGGATTTTTTTGCAGGTATTCTTCGCAATCGCTCGATTTGGGAAAAAACTTCAGTCCGTCTCTTAACCACTGAACCGCCGCCCCCGCCACAAACACCGAACCTTCCAGGGCATACTCGATTTTTCCGTTGATGCCCCAGGCAATGGTAGTCAAAAGTCCGGCTTGGGAATAAATCGGCACTTCTTTCGTATTCATCAGGATAAAACAGCCGGTGCCGTAAGTGCTTTTGATGGAGCCTTTGTCGAAACAACATTGGCCGAACAAGGCCGCCTGCTGGTCGCCGACGAGGGAAGCGATTTTTACTTGAGCATTCGGAAAAAATTCCCTTAGTCCATCCGCACCCCCCACCAAACAAGCGCTATCGACGACTTGGGGGAATAAGCTGAGCGGGAAATCAAATAAGGCAAGCAATTCCTCGTCCCAGTTCAACGTATTGATATTGAAGACCATCGTGCGCGAAGCGTTGGAATAATCGGTAATATGGTGTTTTCCTTTCGTCAGACGCCAAAGCAGATACGTTTCGACGGTCCCGAACAGGATTTCGCCTCTTTTGGCTTTTTCACTGCTGCCCGGTACATGATCCAAAATCCAGCGGATTTTGCTTGCGGAAAAGTAAGGGTTAATCATCAAGCCGGTTTTTTGGTGGACGGTTTTTTGGTACCCTTTGCTAATCCACTCCTCGCAAATCGCCGTCGATTGCCGCGATTGCCAGACGATGGCATGATAAAGCGGCTTTCCGGTAATTTTATCCCAGAGAATGGTTGTTTCCCTTTGGTTGGTTATGCCCAGCGCTTCGATGGATTCAATGGACAGATGGGCTTGGTTTAGGGCATCTTTGATTGTTTGAATAACCGTTTCGAAGATTTCTTCCGGGTTTTGTTCGACCCATCCGTTATTGGGACAGATTTGGGCGATTTCCATTTGGGAACTGGCCATGATTTGGCCTTTGCGATTAAAAATAATTGATCTTGTACTCGTCGTTCCTTGATCGATTGCTAAAATGTATGTCTCTTTCATCGCCATTCCTCTTTTCTTATTTCATTATACTAAAAAAATCGATTTTTTTCAAACAAAACAAAAACACCATTTTTACCGGTTGTTTTGGTCAAACCGAGAAAAATGGTGTTTGCTTTTAATTTTTTTGGATTTGTTTTTAGCTGACTTTATTCTTTTCCTTCTTTAAGCAAATCGCGGATTTCTTTTAACAAGACAATATCGGCAGGTTCCGGTTGGGCTTTTTGAGTTTCCGCTTCGGCTTCTTTCTTTTCGGCTTCTTCTTTTTTGCGCAATTCTTCGACTTTGCGATGCAAAGTGTTGATTATTTTGATTAAAATAAAGACTACGAATGCGATAATAAGGAAGTCGAGCACCGCTTGAAGGAAACGGCCGTAGTAGATTGCTGAAGTTAAGGCTGGTTGACCGTATTCATCGAGAACCTGAACACCGTTGTCGATAATCGGTTTGGAATTCCATAATCCGAATCTTAATCCGGAAAAATCGATCCCGCCCAAAAGGGCACCGATAAACGGCATCAAAATATCATTGGTTAGTGATTTGACAATCGAGGTAAAAGCACCGCCGACTACGATACCGACCGAAAGATCAATAATACTTCCTCTCATGATAAAAGTCTTAAACTCTTGCCAAAATGAACGTACTTTTTTCTTCATATTTCCCTCCACATTAGTTTTTTACTTAATTAAACGTTTAACAAAGGTTTCATTGAAATTTAATAAATCCAAAAAAATAAAAACATCTACCGAATTAAAGGGAATGTCCACAAAATAACCGTCGCCGACTTTGGCCCCCATAGCCAAATACCCTTTAATCAATGGGGGAATTTCCTCCAAGGCTTTTTGAGGGTCAACTTCCGCCAATCCCAACCGATTCATCGGTCCCGAGGTTTCGCCGATAGCTTTCGGACAATATTCGTTATCGATTAAAAAGTTGTGATATAAGAATGCCAGACCGTTTTGATAAACCGTTGGATCTGTGCCGTGGAAACTGGCGGTTCCGAAAAGGAAACGGATTTGATTGGCTTCCACATACTGAAGCAAAAACTTCCAAATCAATTTTAAGACAATACTTCCGCGATACTCTTTTTTTACCACCGCCCGTCCCAATTCCAAAATCGGATAAGGCGATTGTTTTAAAGCCGTGATGTCGTATTCCTCTTCCGTTAAAAACCCCCCTAGCGGTTCGACATGGTGTTTTTGCATCACCCGGTAAGTACCGACAATTTCATTGGTTTCTTTGTCGATGGCAATGATATGATCGCAGTATTGGTCGTACGGACTGTAATCGGTACCTTTTTCGTTTAAGTTATCTTTATTGTATTCGAGCACAATTTCTTGGTAGCGCATCCGTTGGACATCTTCAAGCTCTTTCGGATTAGTTTTGTCGAGCAAACGCACTTCAAATTGTCCAACTATTAGGGGTGTGATAGTCATTTTTTCATCCTCGATTTCTATTTTGCAATTTCAAAAATTTCGATTATTTGATTCTTGTTTAAAGGAATGATACCGTTTAATGTATCATTCTGGCCCAAAGCTTTTTCGGCCATTTTTTCAAAACTGGTTTCGTCGATGTCAAGTTCGCTTAAACGAACCGGCATGCCAATTTGCCGGAAATATGCTTCCAGACGGATAATTCCTTCGTAAGCGGCTTCTTCCTCTGTTAAACTTTTGCTTACATCCATAACCTGATAAGCAAAACGGGCAAAGCGGGCGGTAAAATGGCGGTAAACATATTTGGCCCACGCCGGGAACAAGACCGCAAGCCCCGCACCGTGCGCAACCCGGTCAAACATACCGCTTATTTCATGTTCCAAACGGTGCACGGTAAAATAGAGTTTTCCTCCCAATCCTGTCAAACCGTTATGGGAGAAACTGCTCGCAAGCATCAAAGTTGCCCGAGCTTCGTAATCGTTCGGGTCGGCAATCGCTTTTTTGCCGGCTTCCATTACCGCTTTCAAAAGACCTTCCGCCAAATGACTGGCTAGTTCCATATCGGAAGTATCAGTAAAATAACGTTCCAAAGTATGCATCATAATATCCACGATTCCGCAGCCCGTCTGGTAGCGGGAAACCGAGAAAGTCAGTTCCGGATTCATGACCGCAAAAAGCGGACGGATAATATCGCTGTTAAACCCGCGTTTTAACCAATTATCAGAATTCGTCAGCACGCAGGAATTGCTTAGTTCGCTTCCCGCGGCGCTGATGGTTAAAATTACCCCGACCGGCAGCGCTTTTTGGGGAGTTAATTCATGCAAGCTGAAGCGCCAAATATCTTCGTCCGTGCAGGCGCCGACCGCCGTGGCTTTGCTGGAATCGATAACGGATCCCCCTCCCACCGCAAGCACCAAATCCACTTGTTCGGCTTTGGCAAGTTGGATGGCTTTCCTTACCAAGGAAACTTTGGGATTCGGTTCGACTCCTCCCAGTTCCACAAACGCAATACCTTGTTCCTTAAGGGAAGAAACGATTCGGTCGTACAAACCGCTTTTTTTAATCGAACTTTGACCGTAATGCAACAAAACTTTCTTAAAGCCATATTGTTTAATAATCCGGCCGATTTCGCTTTCCCGGTTTCGGCCGAAGAAAATTTTCGTCGGTGAATAAAAATCAAAATTAATCATCCCGTATCATCCTTTCTGTGTTTCCTAATGGTTTATGCTTTATTTCTTAAGACTTTGGTTTCCAAAAAAGTGATAATCGGACGGTAAAAGATAATTCCCACGACCGCAAGCACAATCGTAATAATCGTATAAGTAAGCGAATGGGTGAACTGGCCGCTAATCAGATGATGGCCAATTAGAGTCGACAATAGCAGCGAAGGAATTCTGCCGATTAAAGAAATAATCAGGAAGCGGTGCAGCTTGACCGATGTCGCCGGTCCCAAATAAATCAATACATCTTTCGGAGTGCCGGGTAAAAGAAAGGCAAACAAAAACAATGCTTCCGCCTGTTTGGCGCTTTTGATAAATTTAAACTTCTCCGCATTCTTTTCGCTCACAAACAGATTGATAATCGGTTTACCGAGCAAGCGCACCAAATAATAGATGATGACCGTGGCAATCGCAAGACCGATCCAACAGACGATGATGCCCCCGATTACTCCGTACATCATCCCCATGACAACTTCGACAACTTCCCCGGGCAAAAAGGCGATGACCACCTGCAAAACCTGAAGACCAATCATAATCAATAGCCCCCACCAACGGAAAGAATCAATCCAGGCGCGAAATTCGATTTGTTTTTGGGTATTTTCCAAGGCTTTGACATAGGGCCAAAGTTTGACGGTTCCGTAAACCATCAAAACAACGAATATTACAATGAATATGCCAGAAATAACCGCTGGCGTAATTTTTTTCTTGGTTTCCTGTTCCATAAACAACCACTTCTAGAATATTCTTCCCAAAATGTAAGAGATGATAGAAAAAAGCAAAGCCGGAAGCATATTGACGGTTTTGATCTTCTTTTCGGACAAAAAGTTCCAACCGATGCAAATTACCATGATATACCCCAAAATGGCAAACGGCTGATAAAAAACCGGATCGGTCAAATAATCATAAGCCACCAAACAAAGCCCGGCAATAATCCCCTGATAAACCAACACGGAAAGCGAAGCAAAGATTACCCCGAAACCGATGGTTACCGTTAAAATAAAGGCGGTTACTCCGTCAATGACGGCCTTCAAAAACAAGATTTCGTGGCGGCCGAGAACCGATTCGGTCGTACCGATGATGGCCATCGCGCCGACGCAAAAAATTAGCGAAGCACTGATTAAACCTTCCGAAAAAGCGCTTCCGCCCCACCGGGAGGCCAGTTTTTCGCTAAACCTGGTTACCCGATCGTCCAATTTAAGCAATTGGCCTAAAATGGTGCCGAGCACCAAATTGATGAGCACCTCCAACTCGTAGCGGCTTTCCAAAACGCCCTGATCGACAAAAAGCATATTTTTCAAGACGCCGGTCAAACCGATTAAGGCGACAAAAATGCCGATAACCTGCAGCAGGGGTTTTGCATCGATTTTTTTCAGAAATTTTTGGGCAATTAATCCCAAACCCGAACCGATTACCACCGCAATACCATTAACGATTGTCCCTAACATATTAACCTCTTAGCGGGGATATTCCGTTTGGCGTGCTGTCGGATTAAGCAAAAATTCCTCAAGATACTTTTTCGCATAAGCTTTGACTTCGGCCAAATTCATATCTCGGTAATTGCCGCACTCTTTTTCCGTGGCGCCCGGAACAACTCCGTTGTATTGGGTAATATAGTTAAAGGCAGAGCGCAATAACGGAACCAGTTCAAGCGGTTCATAGTAGCCTGCCATCACCAAATAAAAACCGGTACGGCAACCCATCGGACCGAAATAAATGATTTTTTCTTTGACATCCGGTTGATTGCGCAAATAATAAGCCCCCAAATGTTCAAGGGCATGCATGGCGCCGGTTGAAAACTCCAAACCTTGGTTCGGACGTACCAGGCGAATATCATAGGTCGTTATTACTTCTTTTCCTACCTTGTCAATCCGGGAAACATATAATCCGGGAATGAGCTTGGTATGATCGACTTCGAAACTCGGAATATTTTCGAAAGTTTTTTCCATGAAAAAATCCTCCTAAATGCCAGTATTATACCATAAACCGTTATAATAAGGGCGTAAAAAGATTGGCAAACCCCTGGAATATTTTGTTGATTAAAGAGCGTTTGCGCCACTCGGTTAGTTCAATCCGGGTCGACTTCGATAAATCCTGCGCAAAATCGTGGACCAAATCTTTTACGCTCGCATTTTCGATTAAGACCGTGGCTTCGAAATTGATATTGAAACTGCGGGGGTCAAAATTGACGCTGCCGACCGAAGCGATTTTGTCGTCGATAATCAACACTTTGGAATGAACAAAAACATTGGTGTACTCGTATATTTCCACGCCTTTTTGCAACAATACTTCGTAATACGATTTGGTGGCCTGGTTGACCCAAAACTTATCGGGTTTACCCGGAACTAGGATGGTCACGCTGATTCCGGATTCGGCAGCCGTTTGCAAAGCATAAAGCATTTCGGGTTCCAACATCAAATAAGGGGTCGTGATTTTGATGCTTTTTTTCGCATCGGTAATCATTTTGAAATACACTTGCTTAATAATCGGTTCTTCGTAATCGGGACCTGATTCCAACACGACTACCTTGCCCCGTTCTTTTACTTTTTCGTAATGGTAAGTCGTATCCAACCATTTACCGGTGGCAAAATACCAGTCTTTGATAAAGATATTGGTTAAACTGATTACGCCCCTGCCTTCCACCAACAGATGGGTATCGCGCCAAAAGCCGAACCTCCGGCTTTTGTGATTGTATTCGTTGCCGATATTTAAACCCCCGATAAAGCCGACTTTTCCGTCCACTATCGTGAGTTTTCGGTGATAGCGGAAATTGATAGCATTGAAGAAATGCAGGGGAGTCAGCCGTTCGAACGGCACGACATGGGCACCCGCGCTTTTCAGCTCGTTGACCAGTTTCCCCCGAAACCATTTCGAACCTACAAGGTCGTAAATTAGATAGACTTTAACGCCCTTTTGGGCTTTTTCCTTAAGGATTTCCATAATCTCACGCGAAATCAAATCGCGTTTGATGATATAAAAAGCCATATAAATGGAATCTTTGGCTTCGCTTAAGCGTTTTAACAGTTCTGGAAAAAACATATCGCCGTTCGTCAGTACTTTGGTTTTGGTGTCGCCTTCATAAGGCGTCCGGCCGCTCAGCCGGTGGGCATAACCGAAAATATCGTGAGCGGGTAAATCGATATCGACACCGGGTTCATGCAACAAAAAGGTTTTATCTTTAATTTTAGGACGATCGAGTTGGATAAATTTCGTTTTGTAATCGCGCGCCACAATCAGATAGATAAAAATACCATAAATCGGTATCAGAATCATGATGGCAAGCCAAATTACTTTTCGCTGGCTGTTATCGTTTTTGCTTAGGATGGTCAGCATGATAATAATGGTCGCAATAATATTGACCGTATGCAAGGCATTGAAAATGATGGCATAGCTGCCTTCCCATTCTTTATTGCCAAATACAGTGAGTAAGACGGCATAAATTGCCAAAACGAAAATGAAAAGCGAAATTAAAAGGGAACTCTTTTTCATTTTATCGTCCTCTCTGATAATTTATCCCTACTATTATAGCATAAAAAAAGAAAAGGGAAAACAAAAATCATTTTCCCTTGCAAAAGTAGGATGAATAATCGGTCGTTTATTGGTTAAGCAGCGACAATTTCCAATCGCCTTCAAATTCCAACAAATAAGGTTTGTGCGGCGCGATTTCGGATGCAATAATCTTTTTCGCCAGCATCGTTTCGATTTCCCGTTGGATATAACGCAAAATCGGCCGAGCCCCGTAAGTTGTGTTGTAGCTTTGACGCAGCACTTCTTCGACCACCGACGGCGCAAACGTAATATTGATGCCGTTTTTGGCAATCCGTTCGCGCAAATCGTTAAGCATTTTTTGCGTGATATGCTTTTGAACATCTTTCGAAAGCGGATTGAACATGACGATTTCGTCGATTCTGTTCAGAAATTCCGGTTTGAAATGATGCCGTACCAATTCCATGACTTTGTTTTTGGCATCGGGATCATTGTTAAGCAAATATTCGCTGCCGATATTGGAAGTCATGATAATGATGGTATTTTTAAAATTAACTGTTCGGCCCTGCGAATCGGTAATCCGTCCGTCGTCCAAAACCTGCAACAAGACATTGAAAATGTCCCGATGGGCTTTTTCGATTTCATCGAACAAAACGATCGAATAAGGGCGGCGTCTGACCGCTTCGGTCAGCTGCCCACCTTCGTCATAACCGACGTAACCTGGAGGCGCGCCAATCAAACGGGCAACCGAATGGCTTTCCATGTATTCGCTCATGTCGATGCGCACGATGTGGTTTTCGCTGTCAAACAAAGCTTCCGCAAGACTTTTGCTGACTTCGGTTTTGCCGACACCGGTCGGACCGAGGAACAAAAACGAACCGATTGGTTTTTTGTCGTCTTTGATGCCTGCCCGCTGCCGGATGATGGCGTTGCTGACGAGTTCGATGGCATGATCCTGACCGATGACGCGTTTTTTTAGGGTATCTTCCAGATGCAAAAGTTTTTCGCGGTCGCCCTGCACCAGTTTGGCTACCGGAATATTCGTCGCTTTCGCCACGATTTCCGCAATCTCGTTTTCGGTCACGACTTCCGACAACAAGCGGTTTTCCCGGTTATTGGCTTGCGCTTCCGCAATCTCTTTTTCCAAGGCGGGGATTGTTCCGTATTGCAACCGCGCCGCTTCCGCATAATCGGCCCGGTTTAAGGCTTGTTCGTACTCAAAACGCATCCGTTCCAATTGTTTCTGTTTGTTTTTGAGTTCTTCGAGCTCCTTTTTTTCTTTCATCCATTGATCGTTAAGTTTCTTTTCCTGTTCGTATTTTTCCGATAGTTCCTGTTCGATTAAATTCAAACGGTCTTTGCTCAGGACATCCTTTTCTTTGGCCAGAGCGTTTTTTTCGATTTCGAGTTGCATAATCTGTCGTTTGAGCAAATCGAGTTCCATCGGCATCGAATCAAGTTCGGTCCGGATGGCAGCGCACGCTTCATCGATTAAATCGATGGCTTTATCGGGTAAATACCGGTCGGTAATGTAGCGGTTTGAAAGCATGACGCTTGCGACAATCGCACCGTCGCTGATATGGACACCGTGATGGGCTTCAAACCGTTCTTTCAAACCCCGCAAAATACTGATTGAATCTTCGACCGTCGGTTCTTCGATCAAAATCCGTTGGAAACGGCGATCAAGCGCGCTGTCTTTTTCGATGTATTTGCGATATTCGTTTAAGGTCGTCGCACCGATACAGTGGAGTTCGCCCCGCGCCAACATCGGCTTTAACATGTTTCCGGCATCAAGCGCACCTTCGGCGGCTCCGGCTCCGACGATTAAATGGATTTCGTCGATGAAAAGAATTATTTGGCCTTCGCTTTCGGCGATTTTTTTCAAAACAGCTTTTAATCTTTCTTCGAATTCGCCCCGGTATTTGGCCCCTGCTACCAAGGCTCCCATGTCTAGTTCGTAAATACGGGTATTCTTAAGGGTCGTCGGTACATCTTCTTTGACGATCCTGGCGGCCAGACCTTCGATGATGGCGGTTTTACCGACACCCGGCAAGCCGATTAAGAGCGGATTGTTTTTGGTTTTGCGGGAAAGAATCTTGATGATACGGATTATTTCGTTTTCCCGACCGATAACCGGATCGACTTTACCTTCACGCACAGCTTGCGTAACATCGCGACCGAATTTGGCAAGGACGTTTTCATCTTTGCTATAGTCGATTATTTCCATAATATTACCTCCTTAGCACTCGTTACCATAAAGTGCTAATAATATTATACATCTTCATACTACTCTTGTCAAGCAAGAAAAAACACTTTTTGAATAGTGTTTCTCCAAAAAACGTTTTTTAAAAGTATTATTTTTTCGTGAACAATTTTTCTAAATCCTGATACGTTTCTCTTCGGCAAACCTCTTCGATTTGGTCACCATCCACCACAATTACTGCGGGTCTTAAGGCACCGTTATAATTCATGGCCATCGGATAACAATAGGCACCGGTGGAAAAAACCGCCAAGACATCCCCTTGGTCAGGAAAAGGAATTTCCACATCTTGGGCAATAATATCCCCGGATTCGCAACATTTGCCAACCACGTCGGCAATGATCATTTTTTCCGAAACCGCGGTATTCACATTAGCAACCCGGTACTTGGCCTGATATAAAGCAGTACGGATATTATCGGTCATACCCCCGTCGATAAAGAGGTATTTTTTGCCTCCCCAAATAGATTTGACATAATCCACGGTATAAAGAGTCGTTCCCGCTTCTCCCACGATGGCCCGTCCAGGTTCAAAATACAGCGCATCCAATTGATAGGATAGACTTAAGAGGTTGGCGTTGATTTCATTCAACAATAAACTCAATAATCTCCCGTAATCGATTTCTTCATCGGTATAACGGATTCCGAATCCTCCGCCCAAATTCAGGTGCCGGAGCGGATAATGATAAAGTTTTTCCGTATGATGAGAAAATTCCAGCATTTGTCGGGCACAGGCAACAAAAGGTTTGACATCGATAATCTGCGAACCGATATGGGCATGAAAACCCAAAAGACGAACCATCGGGTTATGCAAATAAATTTGCATGATTTCCTCTAAACCCTGCGCGTCTTCGATGCTTAAACCGAATTTGCTGGATAAAAGCGAAGTTTGAATGTAATAATGGGTATGCGCTTCAATGCCGGGATTAATCCGCAACATCGTGTTGACTTCAGAGCGATATTGAGTTGCCAGCTGCACGATTTTTCGCAATTCTTCGATGTGGTCGACCACAATAATGCCGACCCCTTTTGTTACCGCAACTTTCAGCTCTTCGGTCGATTTGTTGTTGCCGTGAAAGACAACCCGGGAAAGCGGAAAACCGCTTTGTTCAATAATATACAAATCACCCCCGCTGGTCGCATCAATCCACCAGCCCGCTTCTTTCATCAAAACACAAAAATAAGGCGCAAGGAAGGCTTTCGATGCATAAACAAGTCGCGTCGAAAAAAGAGAACTTTTCGTATACTCGGTAAATTCGTTCATCCGCTCCCTTATATGAGCCCAATCAAAAACCATGAGGGGCGTCTGATACTTTCTCACAAGATCAGAAAGCGGAAATTTTCCCAAATAAAGTTGATTGTTTTTTATTTGCATGCTTTTCGTCATAGCTTTATTTCCTTAGTTTTATTTATTGCATAACAACCCCTGCGAGGGGTTTGTCAAATATTTCATTATCAAAAATCTTGCCAAAATCGGCGCTTTTTGTTATAATATATAACGCGATGCACCTTTAGCTCAGTTGGTAGAGCAAATGACTCTTAATCATTGGGTCTAGGGTTCGAGTCCCTAAAGGTGTACCATCTTGAAAACGAACGACTATAAAGACAATAAGTGTCTTTATAGTCTTTTTCTTTTTCGGAAAAATTATGCAGCTACATGCTTGGAATGAAGGCCCAAGCA
>Ga0116147_1000103_pt1 | contig 98543 bp, 78 predicted proteins | sample AD_JPNHG3_MetaG_FD_89749 | JGI IMG/M metagenome (GOLD analysis project Ga0116147, IMG submission 89749) | Active sludge microbial communities of municipal wastewater-treating anaerobic digesters from Japan - AD_JPNHG3_MetaG | ecosystem: Engineered > Bioreactor > Anaerobic > Digestate | place...
ATCCAATGACTTCATACATATCGTATGGTTTGTTGGGGCTGTCAGGAATTATCTCATTTAATGAATCTTCAAGTCTGTCAATAGGATCTGTGTTTTCAGTCATAGGTGGATCCTCAAGATTATTTTGTGGCAGATAGCCAAGTAAATCACGAATAACTTGAATTCCCTCTTCTTCGCTGTTCACTGCAAAATGTGCAACACCGCTTTTGCTCGAGTGAACAGATGCACCTCCAAGCTCTTCTTGAGTGACATCTTCACCTGTAACAGTTTTGACAACTTTAGGACCTGTAAGGAACATGTAACTTGTGCCTTTTGTCATTATATTGAAGTCAGTCAGAGCCGGTGAGTAAACTGCTCCTCCGGCACATGGACCAAAAATAGCAGAAATCTGAGGAATGACGCCTGAAGCCAGAATATTTCGCTGGAAAATTTCGGCATAACCGGCAAGAGCATTGACCCCTTCCTGGATTCTTGCTCCTCCTGAATCGTTAAGCCCGATAACAGGTGCCCCCATCTTCATTGCCTGATCCATAATTTTGCAGATCTTCATTGCAAAACTTTCTGAAAGTGATCCCCCAAAAACAGTAAAATCTTGGGCAAAAACGTAAACCAGCCTTCCATCTATAGTCCCAAATCCTGTTACAACTCCATCTCCCAGGAATCTCTCTTTTTCCATTCCGAAATTGGTGCACCGGTGTGTTACAAACATATCAAACTCCTCGAAACTTCCTTCGTCGAGCAGCATTGCTATTCTTTCACGAGCGGTAAATTTCCCTTTTGAGTGTTGTGAGTCGATCCTTTTTTGACCACCTCCCAGACGCGCCTTTTCACGTAATTGTGTCAGCGCTTTAACTTGTTCAAGTTGTTGGCTCATTATATTTCTTATTAGATGATTATTCTCTCATTTGGACTTTGAGGGATCTTCACACAATTCTGTCAAAACTCCGAAAGTTGATTTGGGATGAAGAAAAGCTATTTTAAGATTTTCTGCACCATTGCGAGGAGATTTGTCAATCAGTCTTATTCCTTTTGTTTCCAATTCATTAAGAGAATTTTGAACACCATCTTCTACTGCAAATGCAATATGATGAACTCCCTCACCTCTACTTTCAATGAATTTTCCTACTGCTCCTTCAGGATCCGTACTTTCAAGCAGTTCAATCTTAGTTTCTCCAATTTTAAAAAAAGCTGTTTTAACTTTTTGATCTTTAACCTCTTCTACGGCATAACATTTCAAGCCAAGCACTTTTTCGAAATAAGGTATTGCAGTGTCAAGAGATTTAACAGCAATACCAATGTGCTCTATATGAGACAATTTCATAAAATTTTATTGTTTAATATTTTTAGACTGCCATTGTGTGATATACATTCTGAACATCATCATCGTTTTCAAATCTTTCTATCAACTTTTCTATCTCTGCTTTCTGATCTTCATTTAACTCCTTCAATTCGGTGTTGGGGATTCTTTCAAAACCACCTGAAACCAGTTCATAGCCACCCTCTTCTATGTATTTTTGAATGGCACCAAAAGCCTCAAAAGCGCCATAAATGACAATATTGTCGTCTTCCATAAACATTTCTTCTCCACCATAGTCTATAAGTTCAAGCTCAAGCTCTTCCAAGTTAACAGGTTTTGAACTTCTAATGCGAAAAACACATTTTTTATCAAACATAAAATCTACGCTTCCCTGTGTTCCAAGAGATCCGTTGAATTTGTTGAAATAGCTTCTTATATTGGCCACAGTTCTCGTTGGATTGTCAGTGGCAGTCTCTATAAGGAAAGCAATTCCGTGGGGACCATATCCTTCATAGACAACTTCCTTATATTCACTATGTTCTTTTTCAACAGCTCTTTTGATAGCTCTTTCAATATTTTCCTTGGGCATATTTTCTGAGCGGGCAGTTGAGATAATAGCTCTAAGTTTAGGATTGTTGTCAGGATCAGGTCCACCTGATTTGGCAGCAATTGTGATCTCCTTACCCAGTCTGGTAAAAGTGCGGGACATATTTCCCCACCTCTTGAATTTTCTCTCTTTTCTGAATTCAAATGCCCTTCCCATATATAGGAATCATATTATATTTGCTACTTCTTAATTCTATAAATATATTTATCAATGTCATATCCTTCAATAGTGTTAGGATATTTAGCCTTGATCTCTTCGTAAGTTTTAAGAGCGTTGTCAATATCTCCAAGTTCCTCATACATTATTCCTGCCTTGAGCAGATAGCCTGCTGCATAGTCGTTATCAGCCAATTTAGCGGCCTTGTTGTAGTAGTTGAGAGCTTCCTTGTTGTTTTCCAGGAAAGCATATGCATCTCCAATGTTGCAAAGTGCCCTGGCTTGAAGAATTGGATCTTTTCCTTTGTATTTTTTAAGGTATTCAATAGCTTCTTTGTATTGACCAAGCTGGAGTTCACATATCCCGGCATACAGATAAACTGCAGCGCCGGATTTGTCTCCGTATTCTTCAATTATCTGTTTAAAACCAAGTGCATTACCATCACCATTAAAGGCCAATGCAAAAGAATCTGCACGGAAATAACGTTCGGCCACAAATGATTGTGCCATAGCCTCATTGGTCTTAGGTTTGCGGTAAAATTGGTTGTATCCTAAAATGATAGCTGTTATAGCTAATATTGTAATTACGGAATACAATAAAGGTTTCTTGAATCTTTCGATAAAATGTTCAGTTTGATTTACAACTTCAGAAACTGCCTCTTGTTCGTTTTTTTTCTTCTTAGACATATAATTTTTCTTTTATGCAGTCTGCAAAATTACAATAATTTGTCTAAACACAAATATTTATTAATTGAAAAAGGAGTAACTTTGCTTGTAAACAGAATGATTGAAAAATGTATCTAAAAAAAATCACGATCAATAATTTTAAAAATATTTCAGAAGCACAAATTATCTTATCTCCCAAGATTAATTGCATTACAGGAATAAATGGCTCTGGTAAAACAAATCTACTTGATGCTGTGTATTATCTTTCAATGACCAAAAGTTTTTTTTCTTCTATAGATCATTTCTCAATTAGATATAATACTGATTCTGCGACAATTAATGGAGAGTATGTTAGAGAGAACAATAATGGAGTAGATATTATTTCTCTTTCATTTAATATAAATGGTGAGAAGCACTTAAAAAGAAATTCCCGAAGTTATAGCCGTTTTTCAGATCATATCGGACTTTTACCAATTGTAATGGTCTCGCCGGCTGACACATCTCTTGTAAATGAGAGTGGAGACGAGAGACGTAAATTTATGAATGCCATTCTTTCTCAAATAGATAAAGAATATTTACGACGTCTTCAAAATTATAATCAGCTTCTTGCCCAGAGGAACAGATTGCTCAAAGGTGATGTTGTCTCTGACCTGCTTCTGTCGACTTTAAATGAGCAAATGTCTGTTAATGCAGAGTATGTTTATTTAAAAAGAAAAGATTTTATAAATAAAATGGTCCCTGTTATTAAAGATTATTATGATATGCTTTCAGGTGATAGAGAAGAGGTGAATGTTGAGTATAAATCCGATCTACATTTCTGTTCGCTTGACGAGCTTTTTTTAAGAAATTTGGAAAAAGACAAATTTCTTGGGTATACATCGTCCGGGATTCACAGAGATGATTTGAATTTTACTATGGATAAATATCCGATAAGAAGAGGAGGGTCTCAGGGACAGCAGAAAAGTTTTCTTATTGCACTTAAACTTGCTCAGTTTACAGTTATGAAGAATATTCACTGTGCTTCTCCAATTCTTCTGCTGGATGATCTGTTTGACAAACTGGATATGTTCAGAGTGGAGCATTTGCTAAGGCTTGTTTCTTCAGATTTTTTTGGGCAAATATTTATTACAGACAGTAATAAGGTGCGTATATCCAATATTTTAGAGGAAATTGATGGTGAATCTGTGTCATTTGAAATTGAGGATGGGAGGGTGAAATGAAAAGGGTCAATTATATGCCTTTGGGTGATCTTCTCAAACTGTTTGTTAAAGAATATGGTCTTGAACAAGGTCTTGAACGGACGAGAATCTTTGCGGCATGGGATAAAGCAGTTGGGGAAAAATACGCAATGATGACGACAAAGAAATTTTTTAAAAATGGGAAATTATATTGTTCAATAAACTCCTCTGCAGCAAAGACTCAACTTTTTGTTAATAGAGAGAATATTATAAAAATGATTAATGCTGAATTAGAGAATGATGTTGTTGAAGAGATTATTTTGAAGTAAATAGATGAAAATTATTATAGACAAGGACATACCTTTTATTAAAGGAGTGATAGAGCCTTTTGCTGATGTAGTTTACAAAGAAGGACGTGATATTTCTTCTTCAGATCTGGTTGATGTCGATGCCATGATCATAAGGACAAGAACAGCATGCAATGAATCTCTTCTTCATGGAAGCTCTGTTAAATTTATTGCCTCAGCTACTATTGGTAAAGATCATGTAGATATGGACTACTGTAAAAACAATAATATTTATTTTACCAATGCCGCCGGTTGTAATGCTTGGGGTGTGGTTCAATATGTACTTACATCTATTTTCACAGTATCGCATATAAAACATTTTAATGTTTGTGGTAAAACAATAGGTATTATTGGCGCAGGAAATGTAGGAGAAAGATTGGCATGGATTCTTGAACTATTAGGTTTCAAAATCATGCGGTGTGATCCGCCGGTTAGAGATATTCTGGTATCAGGGCAGATTCCGGAAGGAGACTTACTATTCTCTTACAGAAGTTCTCTTAAGCCTTCTGATTATTATTCGATTGAGGAGGTTGTTAAAAATTCAGATATTGTTTCTTTACACTTGCCTTTGGATTGTAACACTTTTGCGATGTTGAACGATGAGTGTTTTTCACTAATGAAACCGGGTTGTATTTTCATTAATTCCTCAAGGGGAGAAGTATTGGATGAAGAGGCACTTGTTTCGCATTCTGATAAATTAGGGGCAGTGATTATTGACGTCTGGTCAAATGAACCGAATATTAGCCTGCCATTGCTTTCAGTAGCAGATATTGCCACTCCACACATAGCAGGATATTCACTTGAAGGGAAAATCAATGCTACTGTAATGTCTGTGAATGCTTTAGGTATTTTTTTTGGAATAGAAAGTTTATCCAACTTCAGAATAGAGTATCCGCCATATATACGAATGTCAAGTCTGGATGATAAAATTGATGATGTTCAGGAATGGTTTTTTAGAATATTATATGAATCTTTTCCTGTCTATGAAACAGATTTACTTCTTAGAAAGGAGCCTTTGTCATTTGAAAAAATCAGAAGTGAGTATGTTTATAGGAGAGAGATTCCGGAAAATTTATATAAGGAAATAGCAAATAAAATAAAATTCAATTCATATGTTTAATAATGAAGATGTAGAATATATTAAGCAACATGGTTCCAGTGTTGAGAAAGTTTTGAGAGAGATAGAATGTTTTAAATCAGGGTTCCCTTTTTTGAAAATTGTTTCACCTGCTACAGCTAGTAGAGGTATAAGAGTCCTCAATCAGGAGGAACAGTCTGAAGCAGAAAAAAGATACCTCAATTATGATGGTGTTCCTTGCAAATTTGTTCCGGCTTCCGGTGCTGCTTCAAGAATGTTTAAAGATCTGTTTGATGCAAAAAAAGAATTGGAACTTGGGAATGATATTAATGGCACATCTGCAGAGCTGTTTTTTACAAATATCGAAAAATTCGCATTTTATGATGATTTGACTAAACTTAAAGGATTTGACAAATCAAATCCTTTAAAAGTGCTGGATTTTCTATTAAGTAACTCTGGACTTAATTATGGCAACTTGCCTAAAGGTTTGATAAAATTTCATAAATATTCTGATGGATCAAGGACAGCTTTTGAAGAGCATTTGGTGGAGGCTGCACTTTATGCGAGACAAAAGAGTGGAGAAGCATCTCTTACTATTACCGTTTCACCTGAACATCTTGAAGCTTTTAAAAAACACTTTGAAGAGGTAAAATTTAAGTATTTCGAAAGATTCAAGACAAGTTACAGGGTTAACTTTACTCTTCAAAAGCCTGATTCAGACACTATTGCTGTAGATTTGGACAACAATCCCTTCAGATCAAATGATGGAAAGTTACTCTTTAGGCCGGGTGGACATGGTGCTCTTATTGGAAATTTGAATGATTTAGATTCGGACATAGTATTTATTAAAAATATAGATAATGTTGTTAGAGAGCAGTATATTGATGAGACAGTAAAATGGAAGAGGATATTGGCAGGTGTTCTTATTGAAATGCAAAATAAAATTTTCAATTATTTGAAACTTTTGGATGAAGAATTTAATGAGGCTCTCAACAGTGAGATAATCTCATTTCTTGAAAAAGAACTTTGTATAACCATTCCTTCTCTTCCAGAACCAATAGTTCGGGAATATCTGAGAGAAAAACTGGACAGACCCATTAGAGTATGTGGAATGGTAAAAAACCTTGGTGAACCTGGTGGCGGACCTTATATCGTCTATGATGCAGATGGCTCTACATCATTACAAATAGTTGAATCGGCTCAATTAAACATGCTGGATCCTCAAGTTGCCAGGATTGTTGAAAATTCAACTCATTTCAATCCGGTAGATATAGTCTGCTCATTAAAGAATTATCAGGGAGAAAGATATGATCTTTACAAGTATGTTGATTCTGAGACTGGGTTTATTTCTTATAAAAGCTATCAAGGGCGTAGCTTGAAGGCTTTAGAACTGCCTGGATTGTGGAATGGAAGCATGAGTCAGTGGAATACTGTTTTTGTTGAAGTCCCCTTGATTACATTTAATCCTGTAAAGAGTATAAATGACCTTTTAAGAAAAGAACATCTTGCCTAGTCTTTTCTCTTCATTTTTTTTGAAACAATCTGTTCTATAGTAAGTAGAAATGCAAGATTTGCACCAATGATAATCCATTCCTTGAATCCTGGATTATTAGAAAAATTGGCAAAAATTGAAAAACTGCTCTTTAAATCATTTGTTACTGTTAAGATTGACAGGCTTAAATCTTGGAGAAAATATCTAATAATCAGTAATATAGTCACCATACCAATACCAATAAGTGCCGTAATCGCCAATTGATTGAGAGTTTCTTTGCGTTCTTTTCTTTTTCTATCCTCAATTGTGATTTTTCTCATCACTTCATCTTCGAATCCCAATTCTTTTTTTTCGTAATCTTTTGACAAAGATTTAATGAGTTTTAATAATATATCTTCTTGCTCATCCATAGCTCACCTCCAATTTTTCTTTAAGAATTAGATTTAATTTCTTTTTCATTCTGTGCAATCTAACTTTTACGTTTGATTCGCTCAAACCTGTTATTACAGAAATTTCTGCAATACTTTTTCTGTGCATGTAAAAAGAAATAATTATAAAGCGATCAGATGGAGTCAGATTCTTAAGAATGTCATTTAGTAACTTTTGAATTTTCTTTTCTTTAGATTCAACTTCTGCAGTAGTGAAACTCTTATCAGGAATTGATAACTTATCTATCTGAATAAAAATTTTTTTCTTTTGTCTTGCTTTAGATATAGCCATATTATAAGCAATTCGGTATATCCATGTTGAGAAGGAAGAATCACCACGAAATTTTTTTAATGAAAAAAGGCCTTGACAAAAACATCTTGTGCAATTTCTTCTGCATCTTCCCTGTTACAAAGAATACCCCTAATAACTGAAATGACCAATGGAGAATACTCAATTACAAGTTTATCAAATAGTGATTTATCTCCTTTTTTTATTTTATCAATCAGTATATTTTCTTCTTCTTTTTTCATTTGACATATTGACGCAAATGAATATTCAAGGTTACAACTAATATTATATTTTTTTGTTTAACCATTTTGTAACCTCCATTAAAAGATTTCGTCAAAAATATAAATTTAAATAATATAAGTTATGCTTGATTTTATTACAGTTCCATTAGTTACAGGAATATGTATCTTTGGATTTTACAAACTCGTCGAACTTTTCGTTAGAAAGAGAGAAAGAATAATGCTTATTGAACGTATATCTCAATTAGAAAATATTGATAGCAATAAAATTGATCTTTCTCGAATTTTTGGTAATGAGCCTTATCGTAATGGTCGTTTTGTAGCATTGAGAGCAGGTATGTTGTTAATAGGCGTTGGATTAGGCCTTCTTGTGGGCTTTATCATTGTTTATAATACTTTTGGCCCGTTAGAGGGAGATTTTTACGATAGATCTAATGGAATGGCTGAACTTATTTATGGTTCTACAACATTGCTGTTTGGTGGATTGGGTCTTATTGCTGCATTTATCATCGAGCATAAACTTCGTAAAGGTTAGATAAATGACTCTATTAATAATAAAAGGAGCGTCTTATTGTGGATAATCAAGACGCTCCTTATTATATCAGAAAAGTGTTAACAATTGCTTTTTAAAAGAATTCCAGAGCCTTGAGTGCCATTTTTAAAAATTAAAGCGTGATTTCTTCTCTCGCGGTTTTTCCAGTTTCCCTTTTGATAAGCATAAGCAGCAATCATAGGAACAACAGTTGTTGCTTCTGCGTATACCATCTGTTCGTTAGCAGTATCAACTTTTCCCCATGAGTTTGCCTCCTTGAGGGTAGATGACGAGCAGGCTCCATCTCTGACATCCGCAACAGTGATTTGAACGGCATATTTGTGCATTGGAACTTCAAATCCCAAGCATTCTGCACATACAACAGTGTCTTGTGCAAAGTTCTTTGGAACACCACCTCCAATCATAAACAATCCACTGTTTTTTGAAGATAATTTAACCTCAGTAAGTTCTCTAAAGTCGGCCACAGAGTCAATGGATAAGTACGGTTTACCTTCTTTCATTCTTTCAATTTGATGCATGACCAGACCAAAACCGGCACTGCAATCACTAAATGCAGGAACGAATATGGGCACATTCAGCTCATAGGCTGTTTGAATAAGAGAATTCTTTTTAACAGAATTTTTTGTCAACCATTTACCCATTTCGTGAATAAATTCTCTTGAAGAATATGGACGTGGTTCGAGAGAATCGGCAATCGCTTTGATAGTTGCGTCACACTTTTGAAGCTCTTCTTCGTCGATAAATGTGTCATATATTCTGTCGATATAGTTTTCTCTAAGATAAGTATCATTAATAAACTGAGATCCTTTGTAGTGTTTAAAACCCAAAGCTTCAAAGAAATCCATATCAATTATGGATGCTCCAGTTGAAACAACAACGTCTATCATATTATATCTTAACATATCCACATAGACTTGCATGCATCCTCCTGCAGAAGTGCTGCCGGCAATTATCAGCCAATTTGAACATTCTTTGTCTTTAATCATTAGTTGAAGAATATCCGCAGCATTTGCAGTATCTCTTGATGTAAAGGACATATCCCTCATTGCATCTATAAATGGAATAGCATCTATTTTGGAGATATCAATGTGTTTGATTGTCTCTTTTAAAAGATCTTTTTTTGTTGGTTTCATTTTTATATATAATAATTTTGTGGCAAAGATAGATAATTTAAGTTAAGAACAAGTTTTTTGCTATTTTTGCAGCATCTTACAATATATTAATTACTACATGTTTGACACACAAACTTTAAGGAGATTTGAAACTTTAGATACTCCTTTTTACTATTATGATCTCTCTCTCTTGAGACAAACATTGAAGGTATATACCTTTTATACAAGAAAATATAATTATAGTGCTCACTATGCGCTAAAGGCTAATGCAGATGAGAAAATCCTTTCGATTATTAAGGAGGCAGGACTTGGGGCAGACTGCGTAAGTGGCAACGAGGTTTCTCTTGCACTTAAAATCGGCTTTCCACCGGAAAAGGTAGTTTATGCAGGAGTCGGGAAATCGGATAAGGAAATAATTACTGCTCTTAAAGGCAACATTTTCAGTTTTAATTGCGAATCCATACCTGAAATTGAGGTAATTAATGCCTTAGCCTCTTCAATGGGAAGAATAGCCAATATTTCCTTGAGAATAAATCCGAATATAGATGCTCATACTCACAAGTATATTAGTACAGGAAGAGCTCAAGACAAGTTTGGGATAAGTCCATGGATGTTTGACTCTGTTCTAGAAACCATTAAAAGATCTGCAAACATACGTCTTATTGGTCTGCATTTTCATATAGGATCTCAGATAACAGACCTTACTGTCTTCAAACTTTTGTGTGAAAGAGTGGATTCACTAATGCACTGGTTTATTGACAGAGATGTGACAATAAGCAATATAAATCTTGGTGGGGGTATTGGTGTGGATTACAGTAATCCTGATGAATACCCTATCGCTGATTTTGAAGATTATTTTAAGATTATATCTCAAAATCTCAAAGTTTTACCGGGGCAAAGAGTACATTTTGAACCAGGTCGCTCGATCGTAGCTCAGTGTGGGACCCTCATTTCAAGAGTTTTGTATGTTAAAATCGGAAAAGGAAGAAAGTTTGTTATTTTAGATGCAGGGATGAACGATTTAATCCGGCCAGCCCTTTATCAGGCATCACATGCAATTCAAAACTTGTCTTCAACAGGAAGAGCTATGAGGTATGATGTAGTAGGCCCTATATGTGAATCCAGCGATGTTTTTGGAAAAAATATAAAGTTGCCAAAAACTCAAAGGGGAGATATTATAGCGATAAGAAGTGCCGGTGCGTATGGTCAGGTGATGGCAATGAGGTATAATCAACGCGATTTTGCTCCTCAATACTATTCTGAAACTTGATTTATGAGCAGAGTCAGTTATAAGGAAAAATATGTAATTCAGCTATACAGACTTTTCAGAAAGAAGGGTTTAAGATTAACAATGGATCAAATTGCATCAGAGTTGAATCTTACCAAAAAAACTCTTTATAACAATTTCAAAAGTAAAGAAGAACTCATGCGGATTGTTATGCAGCATGTACTAAGCGATATTGAATTTAGAATGATAATTTCTCTGACTCAAGGCAAAAATGCAATTGAAGCACTTTATAACACAAGTTCTATGATGAATAAGGCTCTTGAAGAGATTGGGCCTTTATTGCTAAATGATACTGCAACTTACCTTCCTGACCTTAAGTTGTTGAATCACACTGACAGGATGAGTTTTTATTCAAGAATTATTTTTGAAAATCTTGAGAGAGGAATTTCTGAGTCGCTTTACCGGGATGATTTGAATCCCAAATTAGTAACTATTTTCTTTACTTCTGCAATGGCAAAAATTTATTCTTGGAATGGTTCTTATCGTTATTTAAAAGATCCCTATAGGTTTCATTCAGAATTGATAAGATATCACCTAGAGGCTATTGTAAATGATGAGGGTAGACTAGTTCTGAGACAGTATCTAAAAAAATGACTATTTTTGAAACGTAAAATGTGAAAGATGTTTGAGAATTTAATAGACCGATTAGAGAAATCATTTAAGATACTCAAGGGTGAGGGGAAAATTACTGAGATAAATGTAGCTGAAACACTGAAAGAGATACGTAAGGCATTGCTTGATGCTGATGTCAGCTACAAAATAGCCAAAAATTTCTGTGACGAAGTTAAACAAAAAGCCCTGGGGCAGAACGTTCTTAAGTCGGTTAGTCCCGGGCAGATGATGACCAAGATAGTTCACGATGAGCTCACTCGTCTTATGGGTGGTGAAGCTGTAGATATCTCAGTAAAAGGTAATCCGGGTATTGTTCTTGTTGCAGGTTTGCAAGGTTCAGGTAAAACAACATTTTCAGGTAAGCTGGCACTTAATTGCAAGAGCAAAAGAGGGCTTAAGTGTATGCTGGTTGCATGCGATATTTACCGTCCTGCTGCGATAGAACAATTGAAGATAATTGGAAATCAGGTTGGTGTGCCGGTATACAGCGAAGAGGGTAACAACAATCCTGTTCAAATTGCAAAGAATGCAATACAAAAAGCCAGACAGGATGGATTTTCACTTGTGATAATAGATACAGCAGGACGTCTTGCTGTTGATGAACAAATGATGACAGAAATAGAAGCTATCAAAAAGGCTGTTAATCCTACGGAAACACTTTTTGTTGTTGATTCTATGACTGGCCAAGATGCAGTTGAAACTGCCAAAACCTTCAATGAAAGGCTGAATTTTGATGGTGTTGTACTCACAAAACTTGATGGAGATACACGAGGTGGGGCCGCTTTGTCAATCAGAGCTGTGGTTGACAAGCCTATCAAGTTTATATCTGCCGGAGAAAAAATGGAGGCTCTCGATGTTTTTCATCCGAGTCGTATAGCTGACAGGATTCTTGGAATGGGAGATGTAGTTTCTCTAGTTGAAAAAGCTCAGGAGCAGTTTAACGAAGAAGAGGCAAGAAAGTTACAAAAAAAACTTGCCAAAGACCAGTTTACTCTTTGGGATTTTTACAACCAGATACAACAGATAAAAAAGATGGGTAATATCAAAGAGTTGGCATCTATGATTCCCGGTATGGGTAAAGCTCTGCGAGACATTGATATAGATAACTCTTCTTTTAAAAGTATTGAAGCCATTATTCAGTCAATGACTCCTGAGGAACGTGAAAATCCAGCTATTTTGAATGGAAGTAGACGCAAGCGGATTGCTACAGGAAGTGGGACGACTATTGCAGACGTTAACAGGTTAATCAAACAATTTGACGATATGCGCAAGGTAATGAAAAACATGTCGACTGGAGGGAAGAGTGCTATGAGAGCTGTGGGGGCTATGCGTGGCAGATAAACAGTTAATTACAAAGGTAATGATAATACTAGATGGTAAAAAAACGGCGGATGAGATAAAACGGGAGATTTCTGCAAAAGTTGAGCAAATTGTCAAGGATGGAGGCAAAAGACCACATCTTGCGGCTATTCTGGTTGGAGAAGACGGTGCTTCTCAAACCTATGTGAACAATAAGGAAAAAACTTGTTTTCAGGTTGGATTCAAATCTACAGTTATAAGAATGCCTGAATCGACTACTCAACAAAGACTTCTTGAAGAGATTAAAAGGCTTAATGAGGATGAAGATATCGATGGCCTGATAGTTCAGCTACCTTTGCCCAAACATATTGACGAGCAGAAAATAATAGAGGCTATTGATCCTGAAAAAGATGTTGACGGATTTCATCCTATGAATGTTGGTAAAATGGTTCTAGGCATGCCCTCATACATTTCTGCTACTCCAGGAGGAATATTGGAACTTATATCACGATACGATATTAAAACTTCTGGAAAGCATTGTGTTATAATTGGTAGAAGCAATATTGTCGGTAGGCCTTTGGCTAATCTTCTTTCTCAAAAAACTCAGCCCGGGGACTGTACAGTCACTATCTGTCATAGTCATACTAAAGATATTAAAGAGATAACCCTACAAGCAGATATTTTGATTGCCGCTATAGGAAAACCAGGCTTTGTCAGAGGTGATATGGTTAAGAGTGGGGCAGTCGTTATTGATGTTGGTATTACTAGAGTTCCAGCAAATAACAAATCCGGATTTAAACTTGCAGGAGACGTTCTGTTTGATGAAGTTGCGCCTAAGGCTTCTTTCATTACCCCCGTTCCGGGGGGAGTTGGTCCCATGACAATTATTTCTTTACTCAAAAACACCTTAAAAGCCTCAGGTAATTGATATCTCTGAAAGTCTATTTTTTTGCATTATCACTTTCTGCTCTTTTTGCCTCTTCGCTTTCACCAACTTTTCTTGCTTTTGTTGCAATTCCGTTACCGAAATGATAGAGGAAACTTATGGATATTTCTCTGCTTTTCCATTGTGATTTAAATCTATAATTTTCAATTATGTCTGTTGCAAGAACTGCACGGCTGTTTTGAGTAAGAAACAGATCACTACAATTTAATATTAAAGTTCCTCGGTTATTAAGCACTCCCTTTTTAATGCCTAAGGATATATCTCCTTGAGGTTTTACCTTAAAAAAACCATAGGGAATTCCGCTTTGAAATATACCGGATAGCTCAATTTTTGTGTCTTTTGGAAGAGAAAATTCTGCATTCATGTTAATTGACGAGAATAATGATTTTTTTTCATATCCATCTGTTTTACTTTTAACTTGAGCTACCAAAAGGCCAGAATTTATGGTTAACCACTTAGTAACAGGAAGTTCTGTGACATTTAAAACCCCTCCATATAAATTTAGATTTCCAAAATTTTCCCATATCAATAGTTTTTCACCTGTTACAGAGTTAAATTTTGTATTCTGGATGATAGACTTAGTGTTAAATTGTCCATAAAAACCCAAACTGAGAAAATGCTTGTATATTAAAGAAAGACTTGCTTGATGAGTATATTGTGGTAATAAATTTGGATTGCCTTCTACTGCAGTGTTGGCATCGACATATATTCTGAATGGATTGAGTTGACTGAAATTGGGTCTCTGAATTCTTAAATTATAAGTAGCGGCTATAGTTGTATTTTTATTTGGATTGAACCCAAAAAACAGAGTTGGAAATATATCGAGATATTTTTTTTGTGTCATTGTATCAGCACTTATCCAGTCACCATCGGAAATAGTGTATTCAGCCCTTATTCCGGCTTTTGCACTCAATTTTGGTCCAAATTGTATTCCTGCTGATATGTATGATGCGACAATATTTTCCTTGTAGTTAAATTTACTACTTAATAAATTGTTTTTTACCCAAACATTATCAATAAAGTCCTCTCTTTTTAGATTATTGTCAGTTTGACTCTGTGCCCACTTTCCACCGACTTCCAGCATAATTTTATTCAAAACTAATTGTTCATAATCCAACTTTGTTGAGACAATGTTGAGATATTGTCTGGAATAGCTATTAAATATATTTGATGGATCATCAGTTCCTTCTATTACATTGAAATATTTGTTTTCCTGATGACTGTCAGAACCTATGTCATAGTACCCATAATCAGCATTTACTGTAACTTCATGATTATCTTTAAATATATGAGTGTAGTTTAAATTTGTATAAATGTTATTAAAATTACTTTTGCCATCTATTGAAGTATTAATGGTTTTAATTAAAGTTCCGTTTTTGTATAGTTTACTTCCAGTAATGTCATTGTCTGTATTTTCATCATTCTTACGGTTTAAGCCACTGATAATAACACCTATAATATTTTGCTTGTTTATATAATAGTCGTGTGAAACCTTGAAATTGAATCTTTTATTGATATATTTGTTCAATGTTATCCCTTTAAGCATTTGGGCTTCATCCAAATTTGTCACAGAGGTAAACTTATCGTATGACTCATCGAACTTTGGGCTGTAAGTCACTGTTGTGTTGCTCTTATTTCCTCTGTAGGCCAGATTGATTGAACTGCTTACACTATTATACAATTCTGATTCAAAAGGAGATGCGCCATAAGTGGCTCTTAAAGAGCCGCTTAGCCCCTTTGCGAAATTCCTCTTTGTTTTTATATTAACAATTCCACTGCTTCCTTCTGCATCATATTTTGCTGAAGGATGTGCAATAATTTCAATTTTATCGATTGTACTTCCATCTGTGCTTGAAAGAAGAGCCTCCAAATCAGCTCCAGTCAAGTTTGATGGCCTATTGTCAATCCATATTTGGACAATGTTTCCGTTCAAAAGTATATTTCCTGATGGATCCACACTTATCCCAGGAGCCTTTCTCAGTATGTCAAGAGTGCTGCTACCCTGAGTCGACACAGCTTCGCTAACGTTCATAACTATTTTGTCAACCTTCTGTTCAATAACTGGAATTTTTTCTGTTATAACGGCGGCTTTTAATGTTGATGCATCTGGAGAAAGCGCAATAATCCCAAGATTATTGTCAGTTAAATTATCCATATTAACATTTATGGTAGTATCCTTGAATCCAATAAAGGAGATTTTTACCATAAATGAATCTATCTCTATATTATTGATTGTAAATTGACCCTCTTCATTTGTTGTTGTTCCTCCTATAATTTTTAAATTGTTGTCCTGTACACTGATAGTTGCATATGGAAGAGCTTTGCCATTCTCTTTTTCAATTATCTTACCTTTTATATTGTTGTCTTTTGCGGCTAAAAGATTAGTGTTAATAAGTAGTGCTATCAGCAAATAAGCTAATTTGTTATACATAGTAAAAGATGTTTTATGGTACATTGTTAAGCATAATAATTGGTTTTGTTATTATAGGACGATAAAGAATAAAGTTTGTGACATTTTTAATTAATTATCTATATTGTTTTTTAACAATTCTGATGGATTTATGCCAAGTAACTTCATCCTTTTGAGAATCTTGGGCAGTTCTTCCTGAATAAATTGCTGCTTTTGTACAGAAATGATAATTTCCTTTGCGTCTTTGGAAATAAAGTAGCCAACTCCACGTTTGTTGAAAATTATACAGTAGGATTGTAAATAATCATAGACTCTCATTATTGTATTAGGGTTTACTCCCAATAACATTCCCAATTCTCTCACTGAGGGAATTCTCTCTTCGGGTTTCCACTCTTCACTGAGTATTTTATCACATAGATTATCTGCAATTTGAAGGTAGATTGGTTTATGTTCGTTAAACTCCATACATTAATAATATTGTTGATTTTTCATTTTAAGCAAGGTCCCGCCAAGACAGCCAATGGGAATTATATAGTAGACAATTGTTTTTGTAGTATATAACAACAATCTGATTTTGTTTTCTTCATCATAAGAATTGTTTGCTAAAAAATCACTAAGATTGTTTATCTCCATAGAAAAATTAACAGAATTGTCTCCTTGTCCAAAAACAACCGATTTAACTGTCGAGGCAAGAATTAGCCCTAATACTAAATATATTCCTATTCCAAGTGAAATGGTTTTTGTAATCTTACTTTTTTTAAAAAGGAAATTTCCAAATATAAAAGCCCACTGCACAATTAGAACATCGTAGATTGAACTAAAGCTGATTTCATCAATTTTCCCACTAAATGCAAAACCGTAAAAAACGGAAGGAGTAATAATAGAAAGAACGAAGTCTGTCAGCATTAGCGCTGCAAAAATTGTGATTGGAGTTATTATGACAACAATAGTCAGCATACTAAAAAATTTTTCGTAAACCGAGGCAGGTAAAAGTGCATAGTCAATCCCTTTTTTTGGATGATTGTAGCTTTTATAAAGATTAAATGGTGCAGCTATCATAGTTATAACCAAAATGATAAGCATCATAGAAAGCCTGAATGATGGCGAAACTCCAGTACCACCTTTAAGAAGAATTGAAGTCAGCCATATGCCAAGTACAATAATAGATACTATTCCGGCCATTTTGAGTATTATAATTCTTCTCTCTTTTAACTCCTTTGTTAAAAGCTTTGAATATCTTTTAAAGGAAAAAATTTCATTCATTGTTTTAAGTTATTTATTGAGAATTAGTTGAATTATTTTTTTGTTAGTTAAAACAGTATTAAACAGAGCTTCTATGTTTACTTTTGTTTCAATATTGTCTGTATTTGGATAAACAGAGATGTAACCTCCCAAAGATGGTTCGTTGTATAGAGCTTTTTCGTCCAGAGATTCTCGAAGTTCAAATTTTAGTTTTTTACTGATCTCTTCAATTGAAGCGTTTAACAGCACATCGTTTGTGTCAAGAATAATGATTGGATCAATAATATTTTCGAGATCTCTGACTTGATGAGTGGACAATACGATGCAACTTTCATCAGTAGAGGCTTGAGCAATAATCTTTCTTAACTGTGTTTTTGAAGGAATATCGAGGCCGTTACTTGGTTCATCCATCAATATTAGTTTTGTATTGGTTGCAAGTGCAAAAGAAATGATTGCCTTTTTTTGTTGCCCAAATGATAGTTTTGTAAATTTTACTTTTTTGTCAACTTCAAAATCAATCAACGTTTTCTCAAATTTGTTTTTATCGTATCTTGGATAAAACATTCCTCTCAAATCTGCATATTTATAAATTTCCAAATCAATACCTGCAAAATCTTCTGGAATGAAAAACAATTCTTGCAAGAAACTTGGTTCTCTTTTATAAGTGAAATGATTCAAAAGTTTACACGTGCCCGATGAAGGTCTTAATAAACCACTAATAATTTTGAGAAGAGTAGTCTTTCCAACCCCATTTTGTCCGAGTAAACCGTAGATTTTTCCACAGTCAAGTTCAAGAGTGATTCCTTTGAATACTTCATGTTTAGAGTAGCTAAAACTTAGATTATCAATTTTTAACATAATATATTAAAATTAATTATAGTGTATTAGTGAAATAGTACACTGCAAAGGTAGTAATGATTTTATTAGTTCCAAATTTTATTTACTTTTGGATCTAATTTTTTTGATAAAGTAATTTGATGAAAATAAAAATATTGGTTTTTCTGTTTATTTTCTTTCAGACAGTCAATCTCTATGCGCAAAGGCTATATTCTAATGAAGATAAATTAAAGAAAACTCTTTATTGTCTTGCTGATGATAAAATGGCTGGGAGGGAAGCCGGGACAGAATATGAATTTAATGCTGCCGGCTATATTGTCGAGACACTTTACTCTTATGGATTCAAACCCGTTTTTAACAACAATCCGCTGGTTAAATTTAAATTGGGAAAAGGAAGAATTTCTGGAAACAATTCAATTTTGGAAATTAATGGTAAGGATTTTATTTTAAAACAGGATTTTTTTGTTCCTCCCTTTTCTTCATTATCTAATGTTTCAGGACGACTATCGACAGTGCCGGAAGCGGAATCGGTTTTGCTTTTGAAATCCTCGACTGACTCAATAAGATTGAAGGTTGCTTCATTCAGGGATCTGGGCGTAAAGTCTTTAATTTATTATTCAGGATCAGAACTTGACACTCTCAAGTATATGGAGACTGTTCCAACTTCAATACCAGTTGTTCAGGTTACCGAAGAGTGTGCCAAATTGCTTCAAGAAGCATCAGGAAGTATTATCCATATTTATACTGATGTAAAATCTGTTGATCTTATGTCAAATAATGTTTTTATGTCAAAGGGAGGGAGACTTGATAAACCATATATATTGATAGGGGCACATTATGATCATCTTGGTTTTGGAGGTGAGGGAAGCATGAAAAAAGGCATAAATGCAATTCACAATGGTGCAGACGACAATGCAAGTGGAGTTGCTGCTATGATGGAAATCGCAAGAATTCTTAGAAATAGCGGCGATGGTCTTTATGATTTTGTCTTTGTAGCTTTTGGCGCAGAAGAAAAAGAGCTTGTGGGTTCTGGTTTTTTGGCTGATACACTTAAACGGTTGGGACGATTGCCAGTTCTTATGATAAACCTTGACATGGTTGGCAGGTTGGTAGATAATAAGCTTCAAATAAGTGGTATGGGTACTTTTAAAGGTGCTGACTCTCTGTTGCAAAATGTAAATCAGAAGTTTAATTTCATGTTGTTAACAACAAAAGACGGATATGGCCCTTCTGATCAATCTTCGTTTGTCTCAATGGGTATTCCAGTTTTATATTTTACAACAGGGGTACATTCAGATTATCACACTCCTGATGATGATCCAGATAAGATTAACTATTCAGGACTTAAAATGATAACTGATTTTGTGGCTTCTTTGTTGAGAGATTTATCAATGAGCGGAATGAAAATGGAATATGTTAATTTACCACCGCCTCCTAGTATGATGAGTAAAAAATCTTTAAAGGTAACACTAGGGCTTATTCCGGATTTTACTTATGATGTAGGAGACGGGTTCAAAGTCGGCCCTGTCACTGAAGGAAAGCCTGCAGCTATGGCCGGTTTAAAGGCAGGAGACATCATTACCGCAATTAATTCAAAGAAGGTTAACAATGTTTATGAGTATATGTCAAGACTTTCAGAACTCAAGATTGGAGATAAGATAGTTTTGGATGTAAGGAGAGACGGGAAGGAACTTAAACTTATAGTGCAATTGTAGTTATGTATAATATCAAGATTAAAAAGATTCTTTACTGGTTTGGCGCAGTGTTAATAACATTAGCTTCTGTTGTGTACCAGAGAGCAACGGGTCCGACAAATCCCAAAAAGTATTCTTTTAATTTGGCTGGCAAAACATATGAAGTGAAACTTCCCAGGAGTCTTGAGACAGAAATCACACCTGAACAGGCAAAGGGAGATTATGAGGCTCTTGGAAAGATATCATGTTTCGATGTTGAAGTCAAAGGAGCTTCTGATTCAATGCAAATGACTGTGTTTTTCAGGAGATATCCTTCACAGGATACTATTTCTATTGTTAAGTCTGAACGTTCAGGGGATATTTTTACAATTTGTATTCCATCTCAACCTCCTGCTGGAAAACTTGAATATTTTGTTGAATTTTCTGACAGAAATGATCACATTACACTTGGATATGGAGAATATCTTACAATCCGCTTTAAAAATTTAGTTCCTGTTTGGGTGCTTTTGCCTCATGTTCTACTAATGTTTATTGCAATGCTTTTATCAACTTATGTTGGGATAATTGCTTTTGACAAAACGCAAAAGACTAGAGTACCGGTTATGTTGTTGATGATATCTTTGTTCCTGGGCGGTTTACTTTTTGGGCCTATCGTTCAAAAATATGCCTTTGGAGAGTTTTGGACAGGTTGGCCGTTCGGGCATGACATGACAGATAATAAAACATTAGCTGCCATGTTGGTATGGATGGTTGCCATTTTGGGCAATAGATCAAAAAAGAAAAGATGGTGGTATGTTGTTGCGGCAATATTTATGTTGCTCATTTATTCAATACCTCACAGCACATCAGGCTCTGAATTCGATTATTCAAAAAAAGAAGTAGTTACCGGTGAAAGTGTTAATATTTGTGAGCATCCTGTGAATTCAGATCTTCGATGCTGATGTTTTTTCTGGTTAATGCTCTCCAAACATATACAATGTATGCAATTACAAAAGGTAATAAAAGAGTAACCCAAGCCATCACTTTGAGGGTAAACAAGCTGGATGAACTATTATAGAGCGTAAGTGAATCCTGAAGATTGTAAGTTGAAACGAAAAAAGCAGTGTTGTTGAAAGCGGCGCAAATAAGTATACTCCAAACTGAAAAAACCACTCCGGCTGAGGCTAAGTAAAAACTATACTTTCCTTTTCCATAATAATTGTTACCTAGACCCCACAGAACAAGGACAACTCCAATAAGAAGCATTACAGCAGGCCAGCCAAGTTCAATCATATTGAAAAAATATTTGTATTGAACAGGAGTAATAAGTCCGGATTCTGGATTTACAGAGTAGCCTACACGTGTAAAAAGAGATACTAAAAACAGAATAAAAGCCACAACGAATCCGATTCCAGTCGCTTTTACACGAGATTTGCATTTAGATTTAAGAGATTCGGAATCAATTTGCATAATCACATAAAGTAATCCAAGAGTTCTTGCAGCTAAAAATACAACAATCCCCATGAGGAAATTAAAAGGCACTGTAATGGCTTCAAGACCATGCCAGCTTGATGTCCAGTAAGATATAGAAGGTTTTGCCGTCTCTGTTATGCTCATTTTATCCATGACGAAAGATCCACCTGTGAAAAAAGTTGCAACAGCAACTCCTAAGAGAATAGTTCCCAGAGTACCGTTAAGGAATAAAAAAACTTCATATGTCTTTGCACCAAGAAGATTACCAGCCTTATTTCTATATTCATATGATACTGCTTGTATTACAAATAAAAACAGTATAGTTATCCAAAGCCAGTAAGCTCCTCCAAAACTTGTTGAGTAATAGAGTGGGAAGGAGGCAAACATAGCACCTCCAAATGTAACAAGAGTAGTAAATGTTAACTCCCATTTGTGTCCCAGAGCGTTAACAAGCAAAGTTTTCTCCTCTTCATTATTTGCAGTACCAAATAGAAGGGTCTGGCCCCCCTGAACAAACATTAGAAATACGAGCAGGGCTCCAAGCAATGAGACTACAAGCCACCAATAATGCTGAAGGAAATATATCATAATTTAATGTATTAATTAGTGTGAAGAAGGACCTTTAGCTATTACCTTGAACAAGATACTAAGTTCTGCTGCCAGCAGCACTGAGAACAGAACAAAGAAAAGAATAACTGTTGTAAGAACAGTAGAAGAACTTACTCCTGAAACAGAAGCTTGTACTGGGAGCAAATTTTGAATTGTCCATGGTTGTCTTCCAACTTCAGCGACTATCCAACCTGCCTGAGAGCATATGTAAACTAGGGGAACACTTATAATGGCAAGTATCTGAAACCATCGGCATCGACCAATCATTTCTTTCTTTTCGAGCCATAATGTCAGTATGAAAAAGAAAAGAAAATATCCTCCAAGAATCACCATGATACGGAATGAGTAGAAAACAAGAGGAACGTTTGGAACAATATCCTTAGCCTCTTTAATGTATCCATAGCCAAAGTTATTGAAATTTTCCTGTAACTCATTTTTAGAATCTTCCATACTATTTTCGTCCCCTGCTTTTTTGGCTTTGTTGTATGATGCAAGAGCATTGATGGCGATTTTACCACTTAAAGATTTTTCTTCAAAGGATTGTGCAATGCAGGGATTTCCATTTTCATCTTTGAATACGTAGCCTCCTTTTATAATATCATTTATGCCGGGTACAAATGCATTTAGATTTCTGTATCCAAGAAGCGATAATGCTTTTGGAATAGAAATCTTCATGAGATATGGCTTTTCAAGCTCATAACCCAATGAATCGTTGTTCATTAAAGCTTTAAATTTTTTATTGTTCAGCAACCCTACAGCTATTAGTGGTGTTCCGTTCTGCCCATCATAGAGACCTTCCATGGCTGCGAGTTTCATAGGCTGTTTTTGAGCAACCTGTTGTGCAGAACCGTCCCCTGTATAAATAAGGAGAATAATCGAAATAAGACCTGTAAAAGCAGCAATTTTAATGCTTTTTCTGGAGAATTCTTCTTCTCTCTTTTTTTTGAGATACCAAGCTGATATTCCGACAACAACCACAGACGCTAAAACAAAAGCATTCATAAGTGTGTGAAAAAACTTGTTTACGGCTACAGGAGATGTCGCAACTGCCCAAAAATCCACCATTTCATTTCTTGCCGTATCTGGATTGAACTGCATTCCGGCAGGATATTGCATCCATGCATTTGCAACCAGAATCCAATATGCAGATAAAACAGTCCCGATAAAGACAAGCCATGTGGAGATTAAATGCGTTTTTTTGCTTACTTTATTCCAGCCAAAAAACATAATAGCGAAAAAAGTACTCTCCATAAAGAAGGCTAAAATGCCTTCTATAGCAAGAGGAGCACCAAAAATATCACCGACGAACCAGGCATAATTGCTCCAGTTAGTCCCAAACTGGAATTCGAGAATAATGCCAGTAGCCACTCCTATAGCAAAGTTAACAGCAAATATATTCATCCAGAATTTTGTAGTTCTTTTCCAGAAATCCATTCCACTTATAACGTAATAGCTCTCCATTATTGCAATGATGAGCCCAAGACCTATTGTCAGAGGAACGAAAATCCAGTGAAACATTGCAGTAAGAGCAAACTGGAGTCTTGAAAGATCTGTCAGGGTTGTTAAAAACATAGTCTAAGTTTAAAGTTATGTTTATCTATTTGTTGTAAGTTGATTAATAACATGTTGCCCTTTTTCCTGTTCCGTTGGGAATGCACGAAGATCATCACGGAAAAAGAATAACTTAAGAATAAAAAACATGATAAAAAGTTTGATGATAACAATCATCCACAGAGTTTTTCCAAGAGTCATACTCTTGAAACCTTCGTAGTAGAAAAGCCAAATACGTTTAAGCACTTATCTCACTTTTTAATTATTTTTAAAGGTAGTAAAAAATATTTATTTGATATATTTGCAACAAAATTTATCTTTTTATGGAAAGAAGAGGATTCCTTAAAGTTGCTGCAGCAAGTAGCTTATTGGGTTTTTTGGGAGGTGGTTCAAGCATTTTGAGAGCTTCAGAACCGGCAAGTCCACCAAATATCAATGATTTAGTGGCTGTTATGGGAGGTGAGCCTGAGGCAATGTATTTACGGGCTATAAAAGAGATGGGAGGTATTTCCCGTTTTGTTAAAAAAGGACAGAGAGTGGTCGTGAAACCAAATATAGGCTGGAATAAAAAGCCTGAAGAGGCCGCAAATACAAATCCTCAACTTGTAGCTGCAATTGTAAAAGATTGTTTGAAAGCAGGTGCTTCTGAAGTTGTGGTATTTGATCATACTTGTGACTCATGGATGCCATGTTACAAAAATAGTGGAATTGAAGCTGCTGCAAAAGCAGCTGGTGCAAGAATCGCTTTCGGTCATGATGAAAAGTATTATAGAATGGTTAATATACCTAGAGGTGTAAGAATGAAGCAGGCTAAAATTCATGAAGAAATTCTCGATTGTGATGTATGGATAAACGTTCCTGTATTAAAGAATCATGGAGGTGCAAGGATGACTATCAGCATGAAAAACTTTATGGGAATTGTGTGGGATAGAAAATTCTTGCATGCTAATGATTTGCAACAATGTATAGCCGACTGCTCCACAATTTCTAAAATGCCTGTATTGAATATTGTAGATGCTTACAGAATTATGACCACAAATGGTCCTGTAGGTAAAGGTCCTGAGGATGTTCAGCTTGCTAAGGCACTTTTTATGTCGACAGATATAGTTGCGGCAGACACGGCAGCACTTAAATTTTTCAGTCAGTTTAGAGAGATGAAACTATCTGATGTAGGGCATATAATGATTGCCGAAAAGATGAAAATTGGCACAACTGATCTCGACAAATTGCAAGTTTCAAGAATTAAAATGTAATATTCATCATAATGTATAAAACTCTTAAATGGATCAGAGTTGCTCTTTCTTTATTAATCCTTATAATTCTGACCCTGAATTTTTTCTATTTTTCAAACACATCACCAAATTTCTCAGCAGTACTTCTCAAGTTTCAGTTTGTGCCGTCAATGCTTGGCATTTTGACAGGTTCGGCACTTTTTTTTATCATTCTCATTATTCTCACATTTCTGTTTGGGAGAGTTTACTGTTCAACTCTTTGTCCTGTTGGTACATTTCAAGACATTGTCTCGAGATTTGCTTCTTTATTCAAATCAAAAAAGAATCGCCGTTATAAATATTCTAAAGGATATGATTGGTTGAGATATTCTGTTCTTGTATTAGTAATGCTACCGTTAATAGGAGGAATAACACTGCCGATAGCCATTTTGGATCCTTATTCCAATTGGGGGAGAATTTCAAGTCAACTGTTTGATAGGGGAGTACAGACTATAAATAACATAATTGCCTCAATATTCCCTAATACTTTTTATATAAATAATTATTCTCATTTTGCACTTGCGGCATTACTTGCAGCTATTGTTTTTTTATTGGTGATAATATGTTTCAGTGCAATCAGAGGAAGGCTTTATTGCAATACGATATGTCCTGTAGGGTCTATTCTTGGTGGCCTTTCTAAATTTGCCTTATTTAAGCCTGAAATTAATGGCAACTGCAATCAGTGCATGCTATGTGTCTCTAAGTGTAAAAGTCAATGTATTGATGTTAAGAACCATAAAATAGATGTAAGCAGGTGTGTCGCTTGTTTAGATTGTATGCAGGGCTGTAACAGAAATGCGATCGGATACAGGTTTGCCTTTAAAAAAGTTGAAAACAAAAGTTCTGAAGAAGGGAAAAATATTGACAAACAAGGGCGAAGAAGAGCAATTCTTACATTAGGTCTCCTTAGTGGAGTGGTTGCTGCAAGGGCAGCCAAAATTGGACCACTTGTCAGAACAAAAGCTGAAAAAAACGCTATAGCGCCTCCTGGTGCTGTTAGTTTTGAAAACTTAAAGAATCATTGTACAACCTGTCATGCATGCATATCTGCATGTCCAAGTCAGATAATTAAGCCAGCACTTTTGGAATATGGCCTGGAAGGCATTATGATGCCTACGCTCAGTTACAAAGATCATTTCTGTACTTATGAATGCAACAAATGTTCTCAAGTTTGTCCTAACGGAGCGCTATTACCTCTTTCAATTGAGGAGAAAAAGCTTTGTCAGATCGGTAAAGCTAAATATTGTTTAAAAGAGTGTATAGTTTATAGAGATGGAACTGATTGTGGAGCTTGCGATGAACATTGTCCAACTAATGCAATTACCATGGTACCTTACAAGGATACAGGACTTTATATTCCAAAGCTTGACAGGAATGTTTGCATCGGTTGTGGAGCATGTGAGTATATATGTCCGGCTTCACCTGTTAAAGCAATCATTGTAATAGGTAACGAAGAACATCAAATTGCCATGGAGGCAGCAAAAGAAGAAAAGAAGGAAGTTAAGATAGATGAATTTGGATTTTAATCTTTAAGAAGTTCAGGTCGAAGTTTTTTTGTTCTTTCAATTGATTCTTGCTCTTGCCAATCTTTGATAAGCTTTGGATTACCTGAAAGAAGAACGTCAGGGACTTTCCATCCGTTAAATTCTGCCGGTCTTGTATAAACAGGAGGTGCGAGTAAATTGTCCTGGAATGAGTCGCTTAAGGCTGACGATTCGTCAGAAAGTGCACCAGGAATCAGACGAATGACTGCATCACAAATAATTGCAGCCGGAATTTCTCCACCGCTGAGCACATAATCTCCTATTGATATTTCTCTGGTAATAAGATGTTCTCGTATTCGATGATCAATTCCTTTGTAATGTCCGCAGAGTAATATAATATTATTCATGCATGAGAGTTGATTTGCTATCTTTTGATTAAAAAGTTCTCCATCAGGACTCATGTAAATTATTTCATCATAATTTCTTTCGTCTTTTAATTTCGTAATTATCTTAAATACAGGCTCTATCATCAAAACCATTCCGGCATCTCCTCCAAAACAATAGTCATCTACCTGTCGATAATTACCTTTCCCGTATTCACGTATGTTGTGAATATGGATTTCTGCCAGACCACTTGACTTAGCTCTTTGTACAATAGAATGATTTAAAGGACTTTCAAGCAATTCTGGAACAACACTTAATATATCTATACGTATCATTTTGCAAATTTACATAAATCACGACGTTAGCAATTTTTTTTTATCTTTGCAAGAAAATAACATTTTAGCCTTTCAATAATGGACCAAGACAATATTCCTACTGCTTCTCAAGAGCAATTCAAGGAGAAAGATATCCTTGAAAATACGATGAGTAAAGACTCTGATTCAGAGTATCCAGATCATTCAAATAAAAGTTTAAAAGAGATTCTGCAGATATTTCAGGAGATGATTGAACGTGGAGATCAGCAGGAGTTGTATAAACATGCCGAAGGGATAAAAGCTGCTTTTTACAAGGCTCTCAAAAGAGAAAAAATAGCAGCCGGCTTTATAGAGCCTTCTGAAAACAATGTTGTAAATGAAGATGATCAGACTGAGTCAAATATCTCTCTTAATCCTTTTGCTGAAGTTGAGAGGGGTTTTAAAGAGTTATTTAACAGATATAAAACTTTAAGAAGTGATTTTCTCCAAACTATCGAGAAACAAAAAGAGGAAAATTTGGCTAAGAAACTTGAAATTATTGAAGAATTAAAAGAACTACTTGAAAAACAGGAAGATCTTCATCATACATTTCCTGCTTTCAGAGAGCTACAAAACAGATGGAAGTCTATAGGACCTGTACCTCAGTCTAATAGTAAGAATGTTTGGGAAACGTATCAGTATCTAGTTGAGAAATTTTATGATTTTGTAAAAATTAACAACGAACTAAGAGATCTTGATCTCAAGAAAAATCTCGAAATGAAGGTTGAATTGTGTGAAAAGGCAGAAGCACTCTCTGAAGAACCAAACGCTGTGTTAGCTTTTAAAAAACTTCAAAAGCTGCACGAAGAATGGAGGGAAATAGGTCCTGTTAGTAAGGAAATGAGAGAAGAGATTTGGGATAGATTTAAAAAAGCAACAGCAGTAATAAACAAAAATCAGCAACAATTTTTTGAAAACCAGAAGGATATTCAGAAACAGAATCTTGAACTGAAAAAGGCTCTGTGCGAGAGAGTCGAAGCCATAGTTGCAATGGAAGGCGAGAAGGATTGGAATGCACTAACAAAGGAAATTGAAAATATCCAGAAAGAGTGGAAAGGAATTGGTTTTGCTTCCAAGAAAGACAATCAAAAGATCTATGAACGTTTCAGGAGTGCATGTGATCAGTTTTATAACGCAAAGCGAGAACATTACTCAAACTTCAAAAGTGTAATGCAGGAGAATTATGAGAAAAAGATTGCTCTTTGCGAGCAAGCAGAGGCATTAAAGGACAGTACTGACTGGAAACGTACTACTGATCAGCTCATCAGCATTCAAAAGAAGTGGAAGGAAATAGGTCCTGTGGCACGGAAACAGTCTGATGCTGTGTGGAAGAGATTTAGAGCAGCATGTGACGAATTTTTTGAAAACAAGTCAAAATACTATAATTCTGTTGATGATTCTTTTGAACAAAATTTGGCAAAGAAACTCGAACTCATCAAGGAAATCACTGATTATAAATTAGACACCAAGGAATTGGAAAATAGAGAGGCGCTTAAAGATTTTCAGGCCAGATGGGCTGAGATAGGTTTTGTCCCCTTTAAGGATAAAGAGAGGATCCAGGCTGCATACAGATATGCTTTAGAGCAGAAATTCGGAGATATAAGGAATTTAGATCAGGAGAATAAACTCAGTCGTTATAAAAAACATATCAAGGAAGTCCAGACATTTTCAAAAGGAGGTGGATTAAGGACAGAAAGAGAAAGGCTGATCCAGAAATACAGACAGATGGAACAGGATATAGCTATTTTGGAGAACAATATTGGTTTCTTTACTAAATCAAAGAATGCAGATTCTTTACTTCTCGAAATAGATAAGAAAATTTCTGCAGCCAAGTATGAATTGACTCAGCTTGAGGAGAAAATTAAATTAATTGATAATCAAAAAGAACAACAATAGATGAAGAAAAATTCCACTATTGGATTTTTAATAATTGGAGCTATACTTATTGGGTTTAGTTGGTACAATTCCAAAATATACAATGAACAGCTAAAAAAACAGGCACAGATTGATTCAATAGCGCGCGTTAAAGCACAGGAGGTGTTGGAGCAAGAGGCACTTGATTCAGCTTCAAAGATTACAAGTTTCAAGGATTCTATTGGTATTGTTCCTAATAATGCTTCACAGTCAATTTATAAGGATTCTTTGCTTATTATGGCCAATGAAGCTTCTGAAGAATTTTTCACCCTTGAAAATGATAAGATTAAAATTACATTTATCAATAGGGGAGCTCAACCCTATAAAGTTGAGATTAAAAATTACTATACTTTTGATTCTCTTCCTCTTTTCTTGGTTAAAGATAGTGCCAGTTCACTGTCTTTAGTGCTGTTTACAAATCAGGAGATAAAAACGGATGCTTTTAAATTTAACAGAGCTGAGTCATCTGATTCTTCTGTAATTTACAGATTACCCTTCGATGAAGATTCTTTCATAGAATACACCTATAATTTATCCGCCGGCAGTTATTTAGTAGATTTTAATATAAGGCTTGTGGGTATGCAGGAACATATTCAGAAGAAGGTTACGACCATGGATCTTAACTGGGTAATGGATGTTCCAAGACTCGAAAAGGGATATGATAATGAAAAAAATTATTCGTCAGTACTTTATAAACATCCAAATGCAAAAAGCGTTGAAAGTCTGGGGTTAAGAAAACAAAACGCAGAGAAGGATGTAAGAACGAAAATTAATTGGGTTGCATTTCAACAGCAGTTTTTTTCAGCAATACTGGTTTCAAAGGATAATTTTAACATGGGTTTTCTTAGCTATAAAATTTATCCAGAGGAGGATCCTTTTAAAAACTTGATGCATTGTGAAGCCAATATGCAGATTCCGTGTTCCTATGGAGAAGAAATCAATCTTCCTTTTCAGCTTTATTATGGTCCTAACCACTACAAAACCCTTAAATCATATGGTCAAGGCTTTGAAAAAATCGTTCCACTGGGAGGCTGGCTGATAGGTTGGATTAATAGATTTATTGTCATTCCTGTTTTTGACTTTCTAAGCAAGTTTATAAGTAATTATGGTATTATTATTTTAATTCTCACTTTAATTATCAAAATAATAATTTCTCCTCTTACATTAAGGTCTTATATGTCAACCGCAAAAATGCGTGTTTTAAAGCCAGAAATTGATAAGATTAATGAAAAATATCCCAGGAAAGAAGATGCACTTAAAAAGCAACAGGAAACTATGGCGTTATATAAAAAGGCGGGTGTCAGCATGTTTGGAGGTTGTATCCCTGTCTTATTGCAGATGCCTATTCTGTTTGCCATGTTTAAGTTCTTTCCCGCATCATTTGAATTGAGGCAGCAAGGTTTTCTTTGGGCAGAAGATTTAAGTGGTTACGATTCTATTCTCAATTTACCCTTTAGAATACCTCTCTATGGTGATCACGTGAGCCTTTTTGCACTGCTAATGGCTCTTTCAACATATTTTTATTCCAAGATGAATGCAGATCAAATGGGCTCTGGTCCACAAATGGCGGGTATGAAATTTATGAGTCTCTATTTTATGCCGATATTTCTTCTTGTCCTCTGTAATAATTTCTCAAGTGGTTTGAGTTATTATTACATGCTTTCAAATGTTCTGACAATGCTTCAGACGTGGATAATAAGAAAGTTTTTCGTGGATGAAAAGAAATTATATGCCAAGCTTAAGGAAAAGGCTTCATCAAATGCACCTGTTAAAAAGTCAAAATTCCAGCAAAGGCTTGATGAAGCTTATAGGATGCAACAACAACAGCTTCAACAGCAGAAGAAAAGGAAATGACTATTTCCGAAAGAATATTGAATATTAAAAACGAATTACCACCTTCTGTTAAATTGGTGGCTGTTTCAAAATTTAAACCTGTAGAAGATATAATGGAGGCGTATAATGCAGGTTTAAGAGATTTTGGTGAGAATCGTCCACAAGAAATGGCTGAAAAAATAAAACTGCTTCCAAAAGACATTAAGTGGCATTTTATAGGTCACCTTCAGACTAATAAGATTAAACTGATTCTGGGTGACGTATTCATGATTCATTCAGTAGATTCTTTAAAACTTTCCCGGGAAATTAATCGTCAAGCCTATTCAAGGGGGTTGGTTAAAGATTGTCTTCTACAGGTTCATATCGCAAGAGAAGAGACGAAACAGGGATTTTTGATAGAAGAGCTTAACTGTTTAATTGAGGAGCTGTTATCTCTTGAAAATATCAGAATTTGCGGACTGATGGGAATGGCCTCTTTTGTAAATGACATAACTCTTATAAGAGGAGAGTTTCGAAATCTTAAAGAACAATTCGATTATCTTAAAAAACATTATTTTACTAAAAACGATTGTTTCAAAGAAATTTCAATGGGTATGTCCAGTGATTACAAAATTGCAATTGAAGAGGGGAGTACGATTATACGAATTGGAACAGGGATCTTTGGGAGTCGTTTACAATCTACCAAATAATTGGTGTTTTACCTTGTTTGAGAAGAATTTCATTTGTTTTTGAAAAGTGCCTGCATCCAAAAAAAGCACCTTTGGCAAGGGGAGACGGATGTGCCGCTTCAAGAACGTAATGACGCTTGGTGTCAATTAATGTTTTTTTACTTCTTGCGTAATTACCCCATAAAAGGAACACTATTCCCTCTTTTTTATCAGAAATTTTTTTGATTACAGCATCAGTAAATTTAGTCCATCCAATTTTGCTATGGGATGCAGGTAACCCTGCTCTTACTGTAAGGACAGCATTTAACAAAAAAACTCCCTGTTGTGCCCATCGCTGTAAAGAACCATTTGTTGGAGGCTCTATCCCCAAGTCAGCATTAAGTTCTTTGAAAATATTAACAAGAGAAGGGGGAAAAGGAACCCCATCCGGTACTGAAAAAGACAAACCGTGAGCTTGACCAGGGTTGTAGTATGGGTCTTGTCCAAGTAAGACAACCTTAACCTTATCAAAAGGAGTAGAGTTGAAAGCGTTGAAAATCAAACTGCCTTTTGGGTATATGATAATATTAGAGGCGATATCTCTTTTGATAAAAGCAGTAATTTCTCGAAAGTAATCTTTGTCAAATTCTTCCTGGAGTTCACGCTTCCAACTCTCTTCAACTTTTACATCCATTTTTAGAATATAAATTCAAGGACTTCGGGTATAGTTTTAACATACTTGAAATTAAGCCCTTTAAGGTAAATCTCTTTAATTTCTTCTATATCTTTTCTATTATCTTCGGATAGAATGATTGTGTCAATTCCTGCCCTTTTGGCTGCCAGGATTTTCTCCTTAATTCCTCCAACAGGTAAAATTCTTCCTCTCAATGTGATCTCTCCCGTCATCGCAATGCCACTTTTAACTTTTTTCTTAAGAAAAGCGGAGGCCATGGCACTTATCATTGTTATTCCTGCAGATGGACCGTCTTTTGGAATGGAGCCTTCTGGCACGTGAATATGAATATCTCTGTCACTAAAATCTTTAGGGCTGAGAGAAAGCAATTGGGGATTTGCTTTTAAATATTGATATGCAATTATTGCAGATTCTTTCATAACATCACCAAGATTACCTGTAGTTGATAGAGCTCCTTTACCTTTGCTCATTACACATTCTATAAAAAGGATTTCCCCTCCATTTTCAGTCCATGCGAGTCCTGTGACAACACCCGAAGCTTCATTTCCCTTTTGTGTCTCATGTTGATAAATAGGTACTCCAAGCATTCCCTTTACCTCTTTAGGCCCAAGAAGAGAATTATATGGAAGATCAAGAGCAATATTTTTAGCAGTAATTCTGGCAAGTTTTGCAATTTGTTTGTCAAGACCTCTGACTCCGGATTCTCTTGTGTATTCATTAATTATAGTGTCAATTCCGTCTATACTAATCTTGAATTGACTTTTCTTGAGACCGTGAGCCTCTATCTGTCTTGGGACTAAATAACCTTTTGCAATTTCTCTTTTTTCTTCTGCAAGATAACCACTGACATTAATTAACTCCATCCTGTCTCTTAAAGCAGGATGAATTGTTGTGATATTATTTGCTGTAGTAATAAATAGAACCTTTGAAAGGTCGTAGTCAATATCAAGATAATTATCGTGAAATGCAACATTTTGCTCTGGATCGAGGACTTCTAGAAGAGCAGAAGCAGGATCTCCTCTGAAATCGTTGCTGACTTTATCTATTTCGTCAAGCACCAGCAAAGGATTGGATGTCCCGGCTTTTTTTATTGAATTAATTATCCTGCCAGGCATCGCTCCAATATATGTTCTTCTGTGTCCTCTTATTTCGGCCTCGTCGTGCAATCCGCCAAGTGAAATTCTTTCGTAACTTCTTCCTAGTGCTTTTGCTATTGATTTGCCCAAAGATGTCTTACCCACGCCTGGAGGACCATAAAGGCATAAAATAGGAGATTTCATGTCACCCTTTAATTTCAACACTGCCAAATGCTCTATTATCCTGTCTTTTACAGTTTCAAGCCCATAATGATCATCATCCAGTATTTTTTGCGCATGTTTCAGGTCCAGATTGTCAGAACTGAATTCTTCCCATGGCAGTTCAAGTAAGAATTTGACATAAGAAAGTTGTATATTGAAATCAGGAGAACCCGTATTGGTCCGTTCAAGTTTTTGAAGTTCTTTTTCAAAAGTTTCGGCAACACTTTTAGACCATTTTTTCTTTGAAGCTTGTTGCCTCAGATCATTGAATTCTTTTATACTGTTATTAATTCCAAGTTCTTCCTGTATAGTTTTGAGCTGATTACTCAAATAGTACTCTCTTTGCTGCTGATCAATTTCACTTCTAACTTTCTGCTGAATATCATCTTTAATTTTCAGTATATCAATTTGCTTGTTTAAAAGTTCAAGAAGCTTTAATGCTCTTTGTTTAAGTCTATTTTCTCTTAATAGAGCAATTTTGTCAAGTGGATTTTCAACCTCCATGCTTGAAGCAATAAAATTGATCAAGAATGATTGTCCTTCAATATTTTTAATAGCAAATGCAGCCTCCTGGGGAATATTAGGAGAAAGCTTAATAATGTTTAAGGCAGCATCCTTAACAGAGTCTACAATAGCATCAAATTCTTTCTGGTTCTTTTTTTCAATATAATCTTCGAGGTATTTTACAGAGGCGACAAAGTAAGGCTCTGTTGTAACAATCTCCTTGATTTTGAATCTTTTGATGCCTTGTAAAATAATAGTAATGCTTCCATCAGGCATTTCAACTATCTTGATAATCTTTGCCAAAGTTCCTATATCAAAAAGGTCTGACGGTGAAGGATCTTCAAGTTTTGCGTCTTTTTGTGAGACAGCTCCAAGAATTTTCATTTTCCCGTAGACCTCTCTAATAAGTTTAACGGATTTTTCTCTCCCTACCGTTATAGGGATTACTGTTTCAGGGAAAAGAACAGCATTTCTCAAGGCAATGACAGGTAAGGTATCAGGCAGTTCAGAATCATCAATATGCCTTATACCTTCGATATTAACAACAGGGATTATGTTAACATCTTCTGGAATAGATTGCTGTAAATATATATTTTCTAACTTCATAATCATTTAAGTTATGCCAATTTGTCACACTTATAAGCAACGAATAACGCTATTATTTGTTCATTTCCTCAAGGTCAATGATTGTGCCAAACTAAATTAATGGACCCTTGAAAGAAAAGAAGAAGCCACCCTTATTAAGCATATTGAACGAGTATTCAATAGATATGTTAATATCATAATATGTTACAAAATCAAGGCCAATACCTGTACTATACAACAACTTGTTAGATAAATCGTTATGATCCGTTTTGTATCGATTATATGAATATCCTCCATCAAAAAAAGCTTTGCCATAAAGTGCAAAGTGTATCTTATAAAATTTCTTTAAAAAAGATAACCAGTCTAAAACGACTACTTTTGTTGGGATTATATTGTATTTAATAGTGGGATTAAGCACTACATAATGTTGACCGTCTGCTACGTAAAGCTCCATCCCCCTTATTGACGCCATCTCATAACCAATTGCTCTATCAAAGATATATGCATTTTTATTTTTTGCAGATAAAGCTGCAGAGAGTGTCGTTGAAAAAAACCATCTTTTACAAATCGGATAACAGTATTGTAGTGTTGTTGACAACTGTCCATATCTGAAATTGTCATCAAATGCTGTATAACAGCTCAATCCGCCAGATATTAGATATCCTTGTAGTGGATATTGATTATTGTCTCTTTGATCTGAACTATACTTATAACAGATTGATATTCCTCTTCTCAATGTATCAGTTCCTCCCCAATAATCAGGATTTTCTTCAAGTATACTTTTAGCTATATCAGTTTGATCGTATTCTACTTCTAAGGTATGACTTATTCTTATTTTGGGACGAAATGTCAGGGAAAGGTTAAAATGATTTTTGTCAACAATAAAATCATCGGATTTATAATAAAATGGAGTATTATCCTCTATTCTTACATTTTCTGTTTTAGAATATTCTCTATAGGCGCCTAAGTTCAGCAGCAATTTCATTTTTTTATCTAAGTATATATTGTTATATTCGAAACGGAACCCTCGCTCATATCCAGTTTTTATGCTTCCAGTTAATGTATGATTAAGACCCCAAAGGTTGTATGCTCTCAAACCTGCGTCCAGCGTGACTCTTCCCGTTTCACCCTTATCTAACCAGCTGCTGAGGTTTCTATCTTCCAGCACTACATTAATCAATGGCCAGATATACCATCTCTCTTCAGTTTTAATTGATATGGCTATACAATTTTCACATCCTTCCACATACTCATAATTACAATATACAAAGTTGAATAATGATAGATTTATTAAATTTTCTTTTGCAAGAAGTAGTAAATTGTCAATATTCTGAATATCAATGGAATCGCCTATTTTAAAGGGTAATTCTCTTAAAATAATTCCCTTTTTTGTAATACCATCGTTAAAGATGTATATGTCTGATATGCAATATTTTTGTTGCGAAAAAATAATGCTTGGGAATTGAAAAAAAATAAAAGTTAGTACAATTGATACTAATAGCTTTTTCATATTCAAATATATGAATTAATGCCAGGAATTCGTAACTGCATGATAAATTTGTAAAAAAATCCTCTTTGTTTTGAATTATCAATAAAATAGTACTATTTTTGTTCAGAAAAATTTTGACTAACCCTTAAATTAATTTATCATGACAAAAGCGGATATTGTAAATGAAGTTGCAAAAGCAACCGGAATGGAAAAAGTTGCTGTCCAGAATGTTGTTGAAAGTTTCATGGAGAGCATAGAAGAATCTCTTTCAAAAGGAAAGAATGTTTATCTTCGTGGTTTCGGAAGTTTTATAGTTAAAAAACGTGCACAGAAGACTGCACGAAATATTTCCAAGAACACAACTCTTGTTATTCCTGCACATAACATTCCTGCTTTCAAGCCTGCAAAAGTATTTATGAACAAAGTGAAAGAAAACGTAAAGTAAGAGATTGCTTTAGAAAATTTAATAATTATGCCAAGCGGAAAGAAAAGGAAGAGACATAAGATGGCGACTCACAAACGCAAAAATCGTCTTCGTAAAAACAGACATAAAAAAAGAAAGTAGTTGTTATCTAGGTCTTTAGTGGATTTTAATCTAAAGTAAGTCATGAAGGCTTACTTTAGATTCTTTTATTTTAATCGTAGATGGAGAAAGAGTTAATAATCGATGTAAGTTCTACGGGGGTTTCAATTGCTCTTCTTGACGATCATAAATTAGTCGAGTTAAACAAAGAACAGAATAATGTTGATTATTCTGTAGGAGATGTTTATATAGGGAAGGTTAAGAAAATCATTCCTTCATTGAATGCAGCTTTTGTTGATATTGGACATGAAAAGGATGCCTTTATTCATTATCTGGATCTTGGATTATCTTTTAAAGCGTTGGATTTTTTTACAAAAGCTATTTCTCAAAGTAGGAATTATCAAGAATTGTATTCAAGTATTAAACTAGGAGATATACTTGAAAAAGAAGGCAAAATCAGCGATGTGCTTAAACCCGCTCAAAATATTATTGTTCAGATAGTTAAGGAGCCGATTTCTACTAAAGGATCGAGATTGACTTCTGAGATCTCAATTGCCGGAAGGAATATGGTGTTGATTCCATTCTCAGATAAAGTCAGTATATCGCAGAAAATTACTTCAAAAGAAGAAAAAAATAGATTAGAAAGGTTGGTTTACAGTATCTTACCAAATAATTATGGCGTTATTATAAGAACTGTGGCAGAGGGGAAAAAGGCGGCTGTGCTTGATGGAGAACTGAAATTATTAATAAAAAAATGGGAAGATGCATGGCCAACAATTGCAAAAGCCAAACCTCCGCAGTTGCTTTTCACTGAAAACAGCAGAACAACTACTATTCTTAGAGATTTGCTAAATGATTCTTTTTCAAATATAGTGGTTAATGATGAGGGTGTTTATAGTGAAATTAAGGAGTATATATCTCAAATTGTTCCCGGTCAGGAAAAAATTGTAAAGTTATACAAAGGTTCAGTACCAATCTTTGATCATTTTGATATTAACAGACAGATTAAAAGTTCTTTTGGCAAGATTGTACCTATAAGACAGGGAGCATATCTGGTTATTGAACATACTGAAGCACTTCATGTAATTGATGTTAATAGCGGTATCAGATTGAAGAGTTCATCAGACCAGGAACAGAGTAGTTTTGAAGTCAACATGATTGCTGCTGATGAAATAGCAAGGCAATTAAGGTTAAGGGATATGGGTGGGATTATTATAGTTGATTTCATAGATATGGATTCCAATGAAAATAAGGTTAAGCTTTATAAACATATGCAAGAGCTAATGCAGAGTGATAGAGCAAAACACAACATTTTGCCACTTACTAAATTCGGATTGATGCAGATAACTCGTCAAAGAGTCAGACCTGCTACAGAAATCAATACTAGCGAAAATTGTCCTTCTTGTAACGGAACAGGCAAAATATCATCCAGTCTGTTAATCGATGATACTATTGAAAGACAATTGGCATACTATGTTAAGGAGAAAGGTATAAAATCATTTATTCTTAAAGTTAACCCAATTTTGTCTGCTTATCTTAACAGAGGAATATTGAGTATCAAGCTGAAATGGAGTTTAAAATATAAATGTTCTATTAAAATTGAACCATCTTCCGAAAATGCACTTCTCGAAGTTAAATGGTTTGATATTAATGGGGACAAATTAGATGAATAATGATCATGTAATTTTTTTGCAACTGATTAGTATTCGTTTTTCTTCAAGCATACATCCAAATATGTAAATATCACCTCCGTCTGAGATTTGAAGAATTTCCCTTAACTCTTTGACGTTTAAGGGGAAATTTCTTGTTGTTATGTTTGCCTTTGGATATCTTTTTTTTATATTAATAAAGTCTCTCTTTTTGAATTCCATTATTTCAATAACCTCAAAACTTCTTCCCGGGAAGTCTGGTAGCAGACAATCTGAAGTGTATAGATGAGTATGTTTTGAAAGTTTTAATATATCGTAAATTAAGGATATCGATACATAGGCTCCTGCTTTAATGATTGAACTGTTAGGCTCATAGATATATTTACAGATCTTTCCTTGGGAGTACTGAGCAGTTGCTTTTTTTTCGGCTTTCAAATCAAAATTAAAATACTCGTTTTGAGATTTAGAAAAATTGACAGTAAAAACAGGAATAGTATTTTTTGAATGATTCGTTGTAACATCTTTCTCAATAAGAAACAAAAGCTCCTTACATTCATTTCTCACTGAAAGTACATGAATCTCTCTTATCTGTGGAATTTTTCTAAGGGATTCGGTGATATCAAGCATCGGAGACACTTTGAGTAATACTTTTGAAGATAAATTGAACAATTCATCCTTGATTGCAAAAAAATTTGGTTCGCATTCTTCTATCAAATAATGTCGAATGTCACTGCTTCTGCGTCTTGCCGGGTCAAGATAAATAAGCGAAGATGATGGAATTCCCAAAGTTGAAAGGACTCCTTCCTTTATTGTAATGTTGTGAAAAACAACATTGCTGACGTTGAGTACATTAAAATTGTGCAGAGTTGCCTCATATATTTCAGGATCTGCTTCTATATAATGAAGTTGAGATGTCTTTTTTGATAGATAAAATGAATCTATTCCATATCCTCCTGTTAAATCAACTATTACACCTCCATCAGAGAATCGTTGTTTGTAGAGAGCTGTAAACATAGAGCTTGCCTGTTCTGCATTGAGTTTTTTGGGGAAATAGAGTGACTTGATTGTGTCCCATTCCGGAACCTTTTCAATGATTTTTTTTCTTGCTTCAATTGAATTTACTGCCAACTTGAGATCAATTCCAGGAAATTGGTCAGAGTGAAGTAAAAGATCAACCAGGTTATCTCCAGAATGATTATATATAAAATCAAGAAAAAAATGGTTAATTGGCATCAAAACGCGGAATTACTTTTAGCTCTTTAAATCTGTACACAGTGTATTTTCCAATGGGTTTATCGAAACGGTGTATGTAAATGTTACGTGCGACTTCCATCTTTTTGAAATAACTGCCAATTTTCTGAGCATTATTTGCTTCTTCTGAGTTCTCAATAAAATATGCACTATCTCCAATTTTCAGCATATTTATCGAATCTGTAACCCATAAATATTTATTGATATTGGAAGGAGAACCAGTGACATTTACTGTCATCTTTTCAGGATATGCTATGTAGTAGTTAATTTTGGCTGCGTCATAAAAGTTATCAGCAATTATAGAAGAATGAGTTGACATTTTTCCTGTAGCAATATCGTTATTTCTAATTTGTAAAAAATCCCTCGATAATTGCTGCATACCATAGTGGTTTAAAACATTATAATTGTATCCGATTTTATATGAATCTGGCTTTTTAAACTCAAAGTTAAAAAAGCCAACATAAATATGTAACAGAAAAATTGCAACAATAATGACGGAAAACAGCAAGCTGTAGTTGAATATTTTATGTTTAAAATGTTTGAATTTTGAATTGAAAAATCCTGTTTCATATGATATAGCAGCAATGATAAACATAGGGATTAATCCTATTGCGAAGTTACCGGTAGCCAAAAGTGGAAGAGAAAGTGAGAGAAACAATCTATACTCTTGTGCCATTGTCTTGTTTAAACGTTTGTAGGAAAAAAGAGAGAGGATAATAATAACCAGATTAATTGGGTTATTTACAATCAGTTCTTTAAAGGGGCTTGAAAAGTTAACAAGATGATTTAACAAACTCTCTGTCCCTAAGTACAATCGTGTGTCGTGCCACGAAAACAAGGGTAATATGATAATAAATGTAATTATCAGAGATAGATATAAATATGGTCTGCCAAGAGTTTTTATGTCAAATATTAATAAGTACACAAATACTCCTGCCCATAATAAAATAGATGATATATGAGAGAGTGTGGAAACGCCAATAAAAATCCCTCCCATAATTAAAGATAAATTTGAAATATTTCTCGATTCAAGACCTTGATAATTTTTCAATATTAAACCTTCATGCAAAAAGTAGAGCGAGAGCAGAACAAAAAAAAGTTGAGGAGTTTGAGGTCCGATAAACAAACCTTGAGTAACAGAGCAGAAAAGAGAGGCTGTATATAATACCGCAGCATAAAATCCTGCAGATTGATTACAAATTTTTTTTCCAAGAAGATATATTAACCAAGTACAAATTGCTGAGGTGAAAATAGCTCCTAGTCTTACAAAAAATTCATTGTTGAAAGCCAAATTGCATGTGGTTAATTGAATCATCCAGCCAACGACAGGGGTTCCTTCTAAATAACTCAACTTTGGGAAGAGAGCAAAAGACCAACAATAGGCCTCTTCTCCACCAAGATCTACAAAGTATGCTATAAAACAACGAATTGCTGTAGCCAGTGAAATAAGCAGTAGAAGTTTATTAGCATATTTGATGTCTTTCATATCAAATAGTTCATTTTCATTGATAACACTACAAAGATAGCCTAAAGAAAGAGACAATTTTTATTTTAAACCATTTTTATTAAATTTGTTTATAGTAAACCAATTAAATCGACTTGTATGACTTGGGATTATATCGAAAAAGCTCAATCTTGGCTCAACGGAAGCTATGATCACGAGACAAAGGAAGAGGTCAAAACTCTTATGGAGACTAATCTCAAAGAGCTGGAAGATGCATTTTATAAAAACCTCGAATTCGGCACAGGGGGGTTAAGGGGTATCATGGGTGTTGGCACTAACAGAATGAACAGATATACTGTCGGGATGGCAACACAAGGGTTTGCAAATTATTTGTTGAAAGTAAACAGGCACAAATCCAATCTTTGCGTTGCAGTAGCTTTTGACTGTAGGAATAACAGCTCATTTTTTGCGCGTATAACAGCTGAAGTTTTTGCCGCCAATGGTTTTAAAGTGCTTCTTTTTCACGAATTAAGACCTACTCCCGAACTCAGTTTTGCAATCAGACATAATGGATGCGTTGGTGGAGTTATGATTACAGCTTCTCACAATCCTAAAGAATATAATGGATATAAAGTTTACTGGAGTGATGGTGCTCAAATAGTTTATCCTCATGATGAAAATATTATTAAAGAGGTGTCTATGATAGATGATCCTTCAAAAGTCAAGTTCTCTGGTGATGAGACTCTTATCCATATTGGAGGAAGCGAAACAGATGAGGCATATTTGAGTGCTGTACAATCTCTTACTCTTTCTGGAGATATTGTTAAGCGCCATGCTGAAACTATAAAGATTGTCTATACACCACTTCATGGCACAGGTGTAAAGTTGGTGCCCGAGGCATTAAGAAGAGCTGGTTTTAAGAAGGTATTCAATGTCCCGGCTCAGGATATTATCGATGGTAATTTTCCTACGGTTGTTTCTCCCAATCCAGAAGAGAAAGATGCATTTAAAATGGCATTGGAAAGAGCTTCGGAGGTAGATGCCGACCTTGTTCTTGCTACAGATCCTGATGCTGACAGGCTGGGTGTGGCAGTTAGAGATGATAGGGGAGATATTGTACTTCTGAATGGCAACCAAACGGGAGCAATCCTTACATATTACTTGCTTGAAAGATATTGCGAGTTAGAGAAACTTAAAAGATGTGAGAAAAATCCCAATTATTATATGGTCAAGACTATAGTTACTTCAGATCTGTTGAAGAGCATAGCTGATTTTTATGGTGTTGAGATGTTCAATGTCCTGACAGGCTTCAAATATATTGCAGAGATAGTTAGAAAAAATGAGGGGAAGAGATTTTTTATCGGGGGTGGAGAGGAGAGTTATGGTTTTAATGCTGGAGAATTTGTAAGAGACAAAGACGGGATTCTTTCTTCATTGTTAATTGCAGAAGCAGAAGCGTGGGCCCATGAAAAAGATAAATCATTATATTCTTTGCTGGTTGATATTTATGTTCAGTTTGGTTTTTATAAAGAGCGTCTGATATCTGTTACAAAAAAAGGGATAGATGGATTGAAACAGATTCGAGACATTATGAACAAATTTAGAAACGAGCCATTGCAAAGGATATTGGGTGAGCAAGTTGTGCTTATGCATGATTATAAGAGCTCGGAGACAGTCGATTTTATTAGTGATCGTCGTTATCCGATATCACTTCCCAAGTCAGATGTTATTCAATTTGTGACGGATGGATGTACAATGGTTTCTGTAAGACCTTCAGGAACAGAGCCAAAAATAAAATATTATCTGGGGGTTAAAACAAATCTTAGAAGTGCGGATGACTTTAGAAAGATTGATAAGGAGATGGAAATAAAACTGGATAAATTACAGGAGCAGATATCATCAATTTGAAAGATGTTTTCTGATAATTTCAGTTAATTCGTCTTTCCTAATGGGTTTTGGTATGTAGTCGTTGAACCCATTTTCAAGAACGGTTATTTTGTCTTCAGTAAAAGCGAATGCCGTTTGAGCAATTATTACAACATTATTATCAATTTCCCTAATCTTCTTTGTTGCTTCAAAGCCATCCATGCGAGGCATTCGTAAATCCATTAAAACGATTTTTATATCCTTATTTTTCCTGAAAATTTCCACAGCCTCCAGTCCGTCATGTGCAAAGATAAGTTCGTAATCAGATGTCTTTAACACTGTTTTGATATAGAGTGCATTTGTTTCTTCATCCTCTGCAATAAGTATTTTTACAGGATTAAGTTGCTTATTGCCAAAAAGCACATTATTTTTATTAACTGAATCTGAATATTCCAATACATTTTCTTTTTTCACTCCTGCATCGCAAACTAATGGTATTGTAAATGTAAACTTAGACCCTTTACCAAGTTGGGAGAAGACCTCTATAGTTCCACCTAAAATATCTACATATGCTTTTACAATTGAAAGACCAAGGCCTGCTCCTTCTGTCCTGCTTATTGAATTTGATTCAACTTGAGTGAATCTGTCAAATATTTTTCCGATTTTTTCTTCAGGAATACCTATTCCATTATCAGATACCGAGAATTCTACAAATTTATCTGTTATCTTGGCTTTAACTTTAATTTCACCTTCATTGGAGTATTTGATAGAATTTTTGATAAGATTTGCAAGGGAGGCATAAATTTTTTCTTGGTCAGAAATAATTGTCAAATTTCTACATTGTTCATCACAAACAAGTTCTATTTTAAGCCCTTTTTTCTCAGCTTCAGGTTTGAAAAAGTAAACCAAATCATTCAAAAGTGGAAATATAAAAACTTCTGAGAATTTAAGCTGGATTATTCCTGCCTCAATTTTAGAGATGTCTATCAGGTCGTTGATTATTTTCAACATTCTGTGACTGCTTTTTTCTATTATATCCAAGTAGCTGTCGTGTTCCTGAGGAGAAATTGAAGGATCTCTCAACAATTCTATAAATCCCATTATTCCGTTCATGGGGGTTCTGATTTCATGGCTGATATTTTGAAGAAATGCAGTTTTTAATCTGTCACTCTCCTGAGCCCTGTCTCTTGCTTCTATAAGTTGATTTATCAACATTTTTCTGTCAGAAATATCCTCCTTAACTGCGATATAATGAGTTATGTTTCCATCATCTCCAATAATTGGGGAGATAGAGATGTCTTCCCAATAATATTCTCCGTTCTTTTTTTTGTTTTTCAGTTCTCCACGCCATTCGTTTCCGGCAAGTATTGTTTCCCACAAATTTTTATATACATAATTTGGAGTTTCTCCAGATTTTAAGATTTTCGGATTGGCTCCAAGTACATCTTCCATCGTGTAGCCTGTAGTAGTTACGAATTTGGGATTTACATATTCTATTCTCCCTTTAGAATCAGTGATGACGACTATGGCAGGACTCTCTGTAACAGCCTTTGAAAGTTTTATGGTACTCTCCTCTGCGCTTTTTTTGTCAAGAAATATTTTAATTTCATTCGCTATAAGTTCAATTATTTCTATATCAGAATCTGTTATTGCTTTGGGATTAGTATAACTTTGAACTACAATTGCTCCAGATATTCCGCTTTCACTTTTAAACGGTACTCCCAACCACACTTGAGCCATGGAACCTAAAATTTCAATGACACCTTCGGAATTCAGTCTTTCAATTTCATCTTTCTTGACAAATATGGTTTTCCCCTCAGAGAGGACATAGCCTGTCATTGATTTTTTTGCAGGCCATCTCTGTATCTCCAAGTCTTTGTTGCTGGCATTTATTCCTCCTAAGTAAAAATCATCAGAACTTTCGTTGTAAAATGCAACATATAGATTATTATCAGGTATAATAGTATCTATTTCTTTTGAAAATGCAGAGTAAAATTCTGAAAAATTTCTGCAGGATAGAATAGAATATGCAAGGTTACGCTGAATTTTAAGAAGAAGTTCGTTACGCGTGTTTTTAGTAATATCCTGATACATTATGGCAATTTTCTTGATTTTGCCTTTGAATTTAATCGGGAATGCTATTGCACTTAAAACTTTGCGTTCACCATTATAGCCAAATACAGATGGATCAAAGGTCAGATTTATAAAGACTTCGTTTTCTGTTTGTAATGCTTCCTTAAAAAATCTGTTCCAGCCTTGTTCGATAGATTTTCTATTGGTCAGTATGTTAAATTTTGAAATTATTTTATCGTTGGGTATGCTGAAAATATGTTCTGATGATTTGTTGACTCTCTCAATTATACCGGAAGTGTTGAAAATATGTATGCATAGAGGAGACTGTTCAAATAGGGAATTGGCATAGATTTCGCTTTCTTCGGCAAGTTCCTTTGCCATAATAAGTTCAAGGCTTTGATAATGGCGATTAATATATTGTCCAAGCGATGATGCTATGCTGTTTAATGCGTTTTTGTCACTTGTGCTCCATACTTCTTCCTTTTCAAAACTCTCAACTCCAAGATATCCCCATTTTGAACCTTCGACAAATATAGGGATCAGCAAGAAATTGCCCAATTCATTGAATGAATATTCTTTTGATGATACAGTCTTTCCTTTTAATAAATTGTCAATAATATTGTGGGGAAGAAAACTTACAGGGATATTTTGATGAGAACTATCAAATATTCTCTTTGCTTTTTCTCCATTTAATTTTTCAAATCGAAGGCTGGCCAAATCATTTTTCCCTGACAAATCCTTATGAAATTCATAAACAAAAACTCTTTTATTGGGTATTGAGTTGCCAATTATTTCAATAACTTCGTTAACCGCATCGTAAAAATTATGGTTGGAAATAAGTATTTGACTCGCCTTAACCGATGCCTCCAACAGAATTGTCTGTCTATTAAGCTCTTCTTTATTCATTGTTTGAGAGCAAAAAATTTTATAGAAAATTCGATAACGTTTATTAAAAGGTAAATTACAAATGTTGCAAGTAGTGATGCTGACCAGGTAATTCCCGAGAAAATTGAAATAACAAAAAGAGCAATAGCTATAATGATTATTGATATTCGTTTTTCATTGTCTTCCCATTTTAAAGATTTAAATTTTAGTGAAAACATTGGTATTTTACTTATGAGAAGAGCAGACATTACAATGGAAAAAACTGGTATGAACCATATAGAGCCTGTTATTGACTCAATAAATTGATTGTTAAGTGAAAAGTGCATTAACATGCAAATTATAATTGCATTAGTTGGTGTAGGCATGCCTATGAAATTTTCAGACTGATGAGTATCAATATTAAATTTAGCAAGTCTGAGAGCTGATGCAATTATAATCAGTAAAGGCATGAATGTTAACACACTCATGCCTTGTGTCAGATTGTATTCTTTGTATAAAAGAATTGCCGGAGCAAAACCAAAACTTACCAAATCTGCCAGTGAGTCAAGCTCTTTTCCCATTGGAGAATATGCTTTAAGAAGGCGGGCAGTAAATCCATCCATAAAGTCAAAAAGAGAGGCAAGAAGAACAAAATAAACAGACAGTAGGAAATTTCCTTCTATCCCAACTATTACGGCTATTGTTCCCGACAAAAGGTTAAGACAAGTGATTGTGTTTGGAAGATATCTGGCAATTCTCATCGAATTTAATAATTATATCCCGAGTTTTTCTCTAATCTGTTTAGGAATGGAGTTTTTATTTACAAGCATTGATATACTTTTCGCTCTAACGTAACTTTCTGACATGTTGAGATAACCGCCAAAGATACCGTCAGGCCCCCAAGAATTCTTGGTTATGTAGTAAATATTACCATTTTGATCTTTTGAAATTCCGGTAAGTAGCATAAGATGATCATCTGTAGTGGCAAATGTTTCAAAACCTTGTTGGCGGCTCTGTTGATCGACCTGTTTTTCTTTGTAAGTTTTAGTAAAGTCTATTTCAGTCTCTCCTTTTTCAAGGATAGGATTAATAGCAATTCCATTTTTGTGTGAGAAGCCTTTTTCACTCACATCTCCATCCCATGCAATGCAGTATCCTGATTTAAGGGCATAATTTATCACTTCCATAAATTCATCAATTGGTATGTTGTACAATCTGCCATAATCCCAGTTATCAGGTATTTCAAGAACAGATGCCTTGTAAAACGGGATATGATTGAAACTTGTCAACTCTACATAATCTGATAAATTAATACCCAAGTATTTAAGAAAACTTTTAGGTGTATACTCAACTCCGTTGTATGTAAATTTTTCAGGTCTTTTTCCCAGATAAGAGTCAAGTATATTATTAATAATCTCATAATATTCTGGACTTCTTTTCTTTATTTTTATAGCTGAATTGGCCACAGCTTCAAGAAACAATCCCAATTCTGTGTGATCATGTTTGTCGGAATCATAGTTAATTCCATTGTATACCTCTTGTGGAACAATTCCGTTTGTTTCGTATACGTTAATCAGCATATGTGCAATACTACCTTCTCCAATATTTCCTTTGCCTCTTCTTAGATAATTATCCTGAAGTCTGTTAAGATAGTTTTGATATACGACAAACATTTCAGAGAGGTCAAATTCTCCTTTACCAGTTCTTAAAAGTTCACTTTCAATAAAGGCGGTTGTAGCAAAACACCAACATGTGCCTGTTCTCGCCTGATTTTTAACAGATGTGGCTTTGTTGCGACATACATCTGTAAATTGATACCCCTGTCCAAAGGCAAGATTTGATAAAATAAACAGGGAAATAATTGTAATAACAAATATTCGCTTTTTCATTTCCAAAGATATTAGTCAATTCCCATTTTTTTTCTTAACTCTTTAGGAATAGAGTTTTTATTAACCACTATATTCATGGTTTTATATTTTACAAATGTTTCTGAGGCGTACCAGAATCCTTTAAAGCCTGAAGATGTTCCCCATGAGTTTTTGACAATGTAATATTTGGTACCGTTCTGATCCTTTGCTGTTCCACAAATTAGCATTCCATGATCATCGGTTGTTTGAAGATTGTCGTATGCTGTCTGTCTGTCTTCCTGTGATATTTTCCTTTCAGGAAGTATTTCGTCGAGTGTATTCAATTTACTCTCAATTTCTTGCGGAGTTTTTCCAATCCATTTTTGCTGGTCTGATCCATTCATATTTGCAACGTCCTGTTCAGGAACTAGTGCAATACCCTTTCTGGTAAATCCCTTTTCACTTACATCGGCTCCCCAAAGAACAGGATAACCCTTTTCAATTGCATTATCAATGATTGACATAAATTCTTCAATCGGAATATTGTATGAAAGGTCATTTCTCCAATTGTCTGGGACTTCCAGCGAAAATTGAGTATAAAAAGGGTGGTGTGTATAAGAAGTTATTGAAACATAATCATTGTAATTTAGCCCCAGCATTGCCGAGAAACTTTGAGGAGAATACTCTTTACCGTTAAATGTGAAACTATCAGGAATTTTTCCGAGATAGGCATCAAGTATGCCTTTAAATCCATTTTTCCATGCGGTTGAAAGTTTGCCGTTAGGATTTTTAGATATTGCATTTACGTATGCAGCAGTGACGGCATCCAATTCTCCATGATTGTGAAGTTGTTCTCCATAATTAAGGCCATTCATCACAGATTCCGGTACAATTCCATTGTTTCTGATAATTGTAAGAGCATCAGAAAATGAGCTTCCACCTGAAAAACTGATTTTCCCATAAGAACGCATAAATCTGTCAGCCTTATCAAAATAAGAATTTGATACAACAAACATTTCAGAGAGATCATATTCACCTTTACCGTTTTTGAGAAGTTCTGCCTCAAGGAAGGCCATAGTGGAGAAACTCCAGCAAGTGCCCGATTTGGCTTGATTTTTAACAGGCGTTACAGGTAACTCCTTAATATTCGTAAACTGGTAGGCTGTTTGATTTTGGGGTTTCTCCTGAGAAAATGCAGGAGTAAGAAGAAAAATTAAAGAGGCAAAAATCAAAAAGAGTTTATTCATAACTTTATAAATTAAGTTTTTTCAAAGTTATTAAAAAACTCCAACCTTATTAAGGAATATTCATGTATTTGTGAATTTGCAATGATATATTCCAAGATGGATTCATTTTGACATATTCAATTACTATTGGCAGTATTGTCTTTGATCTGCTCCACTCAGGCTGAAGAAAAAGCATGCAATCCTTTCTGACAAGGGCTCTGTTGTTTTCAGCCCATTGAAAGTCTTCGGCTGTTTCTATAATAACTTTAAGTTCCGAAGCCAGCTGGTGCATCCCTTTCAGTGGAGGTCTCTTTTTCTTGGGAGACAAGCATATCCAGTCAAATCTGCCACTCATCGATTTCGAGCCTGAAGTTTCTAGAAAAATGTCAAAATTGTTTATTTTTAGAAGATTGCATAATTTGTCAAGAGGGTATGAAAGCGGCTCTCCTCCTGTGATAACAATCGATCTTGAGGGATGTTTCATGGCTTCAGAAACAATCTTTTCTATGGGAGTAGGTTCATAAAGGGCTGGATTCCAGGTTTCTTTGGCATCACACCAGCTACAACCAACATCACATCCTCCAAGTCGTATGAAAAATGCAGGTTTGCCACTGTGAAAACCTTCTCCTTGGATTGTATAAAAAGCTTCTGCAAGTGGAAGAAGTGCTCCATCAAACAATTCCGGAAATTTCATGTAAGTATGTTTTTTTTACAAAGGTAGTAAAACATGCCGTTTTGACAGCAAAAATTGAAATGGCAAATATGTTGCAGTATTTTCCATTAAAAACACAAATAATTATGAATAAGCAAAATTGGGAATTTCTTAACAAGTTTGCCATAAATCTTAATGAAGAAGCAAGGGCTGGAAAGCTGGACCCTGTAATTGGCAGGGATGAAGAGATAAGAAGAGTCCTGCAAATATTAAGTCGTAGAACTAAAAACAATCCTATTTTGGTTGGTGAACCAGGAGTTGGTAAGACAGCAATTGCGGAAGGTATCGCTCAGAGAATAGTACACGGAGATGTGCCGGAAAATCTTAAAACAAAAGAGATTTTTTCTCTTGATATGGGAGCATTAATTGCAGGTGCAAAGTACAAAGGTGAATTTGAAGAGAGACTGAAAGGTGTCGTTAAGGAGGTCATCGACAGTGAGGGCGAAGTTATTCTTTTTATTGATGAAATTCACACTTTGATAGGTGCCGGGAGAAGTGATGGAGCGATGGACGCTGCTAATATTCTTAAACCTGCTTTGGCAAGAGGAGAATTGAGGGCTATAGGTTCAACCACTCTCGATGAGTATCAGCTTTATTTTGAAAAAGATAAAGCATTAGAGCGAAGATTTCAAATGGTTATGATAGATGAACCAACCACTTCAGAAACTGTCTCTATTTTAAGGGGGCTTAAGGAGAGGTATGAAAACCATCATAAAGTGCAAATTAAGGATGATGCTTTGATTGCAGCGGTGGATCTTTCTCATCGATACATAACTAATAGACATTTACCGGATAAAGCGATTGATCTTATTGATGAGGCAGCATCAAAATTAAGGCTTGAAATGAATTCTGTGCCTGAGGTGATTGATGAACTCAATCATAAGATAAGGCAGCTTGAGATTGAAAGAGAAGCTATTAAGCGTGAAGGAGATAAAGAAAAGCTTGAGGATCTGACAAGACAAATAAATGAATTGTCTGCAGAAAGGGACAAGAATAACGAACAATGGCAAAAGGAGAAAAAAATACTTAATGAGATTCAGAAACAGAAAATGGAGATAGAACAGCTTAAGTTGATGGCAGAAGAGGCTGAGAGAAGTGGCGATTATGGCAAAGTTGCTGAATTGAGATACGGTAAAATAGTCGCTGCTGAAAAAACAATCAAGGAGCTCATGGAGCAGAAGAGTAAAAGTGAATTTACTCTAATCAATGAATATGTCGAACCTGAGGATATTGCAGAAGTTGTTGCTAAATGGACAGGTATACCAGTTAAAAGAATGCTTGAGAGTGAAAAAGAAAAGCTTTTAAGAATGGAAGATGAGCTTCATAAAAGAATTGTTGGTCAGAACGAAGCTATTAAAGCTGTGTCTGATGCTATAAGAAGAAGCAGGGCTGGCTTGCAGGATGCAAAACGTCCTATTGGATCGTTTCTTTTTCTAGGAACGACAGGTGTTGGTAAGACAGAACTTGCCAAAGCACTTGCCGAATTTTTGTTTAATGACGAGAATATGATGACCCGTATTGATATGAGCGAATATCAGGAAAGGCATTCAGTGTCGAGACTTGTAGGCGCTCCTCCAGGATATATTGGTTACGAAGAAGGTGGCCAGCTTACTGAGGCTGTCAGAAGAAAACCATACTCTGTTATATTGCTCGATGAGATAGAAAAGGCACATCCGGACGTCTTTAATATACTATTGCAAGTTTTGGATGATGGAAGGTTGACTGATAATAAGGGGAGGACAGCTGATTTTAAAAACACTATTTTGATTATGACTTCAAATGTTGCTTCTGACGTTATTCAGGAAAATCTTTCAAAAATGAATAATGTGAACAGGAACGAGATCCTTGAGAAAACCAGAAATGAGGTAATTGAGGTTTTAAAGGCAACCGTCAGACCAGAATTTCTCAACAGGATAGATGAGATAATTATGTTTCATCCTCTTACAATGGAAAACGTGAAAGATATTCTTAAAATGCAGCTCAAAAATATTCAGAAACTCCTGGAAGAAAAAGGCATTTCTTTAATAATTACTGATTATGCTATTGAATATCTGTGTAACAAGGGCTTCGACCCAGCGTATGGCGCCAGACCTATAAAAAGGCTGTTGCAAAAGGAGTTGGTTAATGAATTGGCAAAAACTTTACTTGAGGGTAAACTCAATAAAGAAAAGCCGATTATAGTAGACTGTTTTGATGATGTACTGGTCTTCAGAAACTAATTATGTATAAAGGAAGCGTTTTATCTTTTGGGTAGCAGTTTTTTCAAAAGGTACGGGTTGCTCAATAATTTCTGAAATACGGGAGGATTTACTTACTCTGCCATTTATGTAGGTGAGTATTTCCTCCTTAACTTTTCTAACTCTTTCGTCTAGATTGACATTCACACCATCATGAAATTGATGCATTGATTCAATCTGTTCATAATTAAGATAAACAATTGCGACTAATTTCCCATTTTTTTGAGTCACTAATGATTCAAGAACAAAATCGTGTTCGTTGAGTGTTGTTTCTATCTCTTCAGGATAAATATTTTCTCCGTTAGAGTTAACTATCATGTTGTCAATCCTGCCTTTAATGTATAGATATCCATCTTTGTCTATAGTTCCCAAGTCTTTTGTTTTGAAGAAACCGTCATTAGTAAAGCTATTTGCAGTTGCAGCAGGATCTTTGAAATAGCCTATCATAACATTGGGCCCTTTTACATGAATCTCTCCAACTCCTTTGGAGTTTGGTGAGTCTATTTTAATTTCAACTCCTTCGAGAGCAGGACCTGTAGACTGCCATTTTGTTTTGCCGGGGATGGCTCCTGCAACAAGGGGCGAAGTCTCTGTCAAACCATACCCTATGGCGTAAGGGAAACCGGCATCAGCCAGGAATTTTTCAACAACTCCATCAAGTTTAGACCCGCCAACTCCAAGAAAACGCAGGTTACCTCCAAAAGTTTGGTAAAGTTTTTTCCCTGCAATTTTGTGAAGAGCTCTTTTGATTATTGGAAATGAGTATATGACCTGCATCGCGAAATTTTTGACGAAAATGGGGCGGATTTTGTTTTTGTAGATTTTTTCTATAATAAGAGGTACAGTCAACATAATTGTGGGCCTGACATCATTAATGGCAGGTAAAAGCAAAGAAGGAGTTGGTGAACCATCGAGATAAACTACATGAGCTCCATGAGTGAAAGGTTGTATCATACCTATGCTGCATTCATAAGCATGTGAAAGAGGAAGGATTGAGAGAAAAACATCCTCCTTTTTTATCTCAAAAAGCCTGTTTGCCATGTATTCATGAGAGACAAGATTTCTATGGCTAAGCATAACTCCCTTAGAAGTTCCAGTAGTACCAGATGTATAAATTATTGCTGCAAGGTCATCAGGATGAGGAGTAGATGTAATCACCTCCTTCTCTTTTTCGGAAGATTGGATGATTTCAAAATCATCCATAGATATAATGAGATTGAGCTCGTTGTAAATATGTTTCGGAATTTTATATTGAAGTCTTTTTGAAACAATCAGAGCCTTACTTTCCGAATGTTGCAGAATGTTAACAATCTCAAATGCAGTAAAGTCTGGTAAAATGGGTACAACAACTCTGGAAGAAGTGGTAACAGCAAAATAGCTTATAGGCCAGTTTGGCATGTTATGTCCCAGTATTGAAATTTTATCGCCTTCATCCAAACCGTATCTGTTAAATATTTCTATGAGTTTTTCAACTTTTTGGCTGACTTCACCATATGTCACAGACGTTTTTCCAGTGAGTGAAAATGCCGGACGGTTCTCATAATCAATAATACTCTTTGAAAAGAGGTCCGTTAAAGTCAATTCTGAGATATCGCTTATCATAAGATTTTAATGACGGTTCAAAGATAACAATTATAATTTGTTATTTTTGTAACCAGTAAAAAATATTAATTTGTGATGTTCAGACAGAGACTGCAAAAAAAAATTTTGGATAAAGCTGTTGCAAAGCGAAAAGTTCAATTTGTCTCTCTTGACATGATCAAGAGAATAACGTTTATTTTTGATGTCACTGATGAGGATAGTATGGAAGCAGTAAAATTCCTTACATCATATGCAAGAGACAATAAAATTGAATATCATGGAATGGCCATAAACCTTGGTAAAAACAACTCTTCAGAAGCAGTGCTTGGACACGGAATCAAGCTTATTACAAAAAAAAATCTTTCAAAATTGGGAGTTCCGGATTTTAATATTGTACAAAGATTTATCAACGATTGTAGCGATTTATTTATAGACTTCTCAAACAAATATTGTTTTGTCAATGAATATCTTGCACTTTCATCCATGTCTGGTTTTAAGGTTGGCAGGCATACCCCTGAACCAAATCCGTATGACCTTGTTATAAAAAGTGATGAAGAGAAGAACAGTGCACTTGATTTTGTGAAAAAATTATTCTTTTACTTAAATTCTATCAAACCATTATAATGTCAGAGGAGAACTTTTTGGATTACAACGAGGAGGAGAGTGAATTATCAGAGCAGGTAAAGATTTGCAGAGAAGCTTTCAGCAGAGGAGAACTTGCAAAACTAGACTTTTCAGAAGAGGAGTTTGACACCTTACTCGGTTTTTTTGCTGACGAGTATGAAGACAAACTCTTGCTTGCTTTATCAAGAATTGCCTGTCAAAGATATCCCTATTCTTCCGAATTGATTGTTAAATATTCAGATGCGCTTATAATCAATGAAGAACCTGAAAAAGCTGTAGAAATCCTCGAGCGTCAGCTTGGTTTAAATTCAAGTAATAGTGACGTCTACTTCTTGCTTGGCAGAGGTGAAATTAAGATGAAAAACTTTGAAATCGCACAGCAATATATAAATCATGCATTAATATTCTCGCCTGATGGACAAGATGATATGTTGTCTTCTATAGCTCTTGACTTTATGGAAGCTGCTCAATATGATCGTGCATTGGAATATTTAATGAGGGTATATAAAAATAATTCTGAGGATATTATTGTATGTAATGATATTGCTTTTTGCCTTGAAAGAACTGAGCGATACGAGGAGAGTCTGGAATATTATTATAAATGTATTGAAGCGGACCCTTTTAATAGTAATATCTGGTTCAATATTGGTACTGTCAATGCTACAATTGAAGAGTTTGACAAGGCTATTGAGGCGTTTGACTATTCTTTGGCTCTTGAACCCGATAACTCATCTGTCATGTACAATAAAGCTGTGGTATTTCTCAATTTATCCCAGTATGACAAGGCAGCAGAAATCCTCGAGGATTTTCTGGTTTATGAACCTGAAGACTATTCTGCACTGACGGCTATTGCAGATTGCTATCTTAAACTTGGGCAAGGTGATAAGGCTGAGAAATACATGAAAATGCTTCTTGAATTTGATCAAAATAATATTGAAGCTTATTCTTCTCTTGCATATATATCTTTAGTCAGGCAAGAATATGATAAATCGCTTGATTATTTAAGAATCTTAATAGGCAAGGAAAATGTAAATTACAATCTGCTTGAGGATGACTTGTATATTGCATTTCAAAAAACCGGTCTTCCTGAGTTTTTGGTATATTATGTTGCAGCAGAATATTTTATTGATGATCAGGCAGGGCTTCTTTCAGGTTTTGAACAACTCTTGGAATTTGATGAAGTGTGGCAAAATATGCTTTACAGACTTGTGCCGGAACTTAATTTTTTTAATCAAAACACATAAAACTCTTTATGGAATCTGCACACTTTATTGAATGGTGCCTTGAAAATCTTAATTATTGGACAGTAACACTGCTTATGGCAATTGAAAGTTCTTTTATTCCTTTCCCATCAGAAGTTGTGATTCCTCCTGCAGCATATAAGGCTGCTGCAGGAGAATTGAATGTTTTTCTGGTGGTTTTTTGTGGTACGACTGGCGCATTAATTGGGGCGTATTTTAATTATTTCATTGCATATTATCTTGGAAGGCCTTTAATATACAAGTTTGTAAATACACGTTTTGGACACATGTGTCTGCTTGACGAGAACAAAGTACACAAAGCAGAAGCTTATTTTATAAAAAATGGAGCTATTTCAACATTCGTGGGCAGGCTGATACCGGCTATTAGACAGCTTATTTCAATACCGGCGGGACTTGCAAAAATGAATTTCAAACAATTTACATTTTATACTGTTCTTGGAGCTTTGTTATGGAATACAATTCTTGCAGCGGTTGGCTACTCTCTTCATAGCGTTGTTCCAAAGGATCAACTTATGCAAAAAGTTCAGGAATATAGTAGAGAGATATCAAATGGGATGATAATACTCGGCATTTTACTAGTTCTTTACTTTATTTACAAGGGATTTGCCAAACCAAAAAACGGAGTCAAAGCCGAATAGTTCCAAATTATTTACTATATTTGCAAACTCAAAAAAGGTTCGGTAGCTCAGTTGGATAGAGCAACAGCCTTCTAAGCTGTGGGTCTTGGGTTCGAATCCCAACCGAATCACTTCAAGTTAAGGAAATCAATTTTGTGAGTAGTATTTGAACAAAAAATAGAAAAGCTCATTAAAATATGTTTCAACTGCTTTCTTCCAGACAGGTTGGAGCACTCTGTTGTCAGGAGTACTAAAGATTGATCTATATGCATTTTCCTTATTCATCCAATCGTAAATTCCATCTTCAATTTTGCTAATCGTCGGAGTAGATATTTTCACAAGTCCTGGTGCATAAGTAATTTCAAATTCGAAATTTGCAACTCCATATACTTTGTCTGTTGCCACGATTGTTTTTTTGACTACAAATTTCTGGAAGTCACCAAAATCACACTTTGAATAGATATCACTAAAGTTAATAATTCCTTTATCAAAGTAGGAATCAACTACGTAAGCAGGAATATCTCTTATTTCATAAAATGCATACCTGTTATTGATAATGCTGCTATAATATTCTATTGGTTCATCCATATGAACGAAATTGACTAAAGCGTTTGTTTTATTTTTTATTTGATCGCTGTTTTTCTCGGGTGTCTTGATGACCATGTAATTGCGATTATTGCTTGCTGTTAGTCCTTCAATACTCAACGTAAAAACAGGTGCGTAGGCATCTGAAATCCATTCCAATGAGTCTAACTCTATGCCATTATTAATACTTGTTAAAAGGCTGTCAGTAAAATGATTAAGTTGATTGCTTAACGCTTGATAACCAATTTTGACATTTGAAGACAGGAATGCCCTTAATTCATCACGTTTTTCTTTTAATTTTCCTCCTTTATCTTTTGAGCTGAATTCCTGCAGCAAAGATATGTATGAAGCTACTGATATATAATCCTTTAAAACTTTCCCTGTATTGGCGTTGAATTCTGTGTATAAGGTGGCAATATGAGGATTTTCAATAGTTATTTTTTCATCATCACATATCACCATGTAATTGTACAAATAAATTATAACTGCTCCAATTGGGTCTGAATATTCAACTTTTTTTATATAGTAGGAATCAATAATTCGGTTTTCTATAAATTCAATTTTTTCCGTATATCCTCTAAATAGTTTCAAACATGCATTGTAAAGTTGCTTGGCACTTTTGCCAGGAAATTCAAAAGAGATAGACCTAGTTCCCATATAGTTTTCCAACTGGGCTCCATAATTAGGATTTGAAAAATATTGTTTTGATTTGAACTGCAGAGTGTCAACATAACCTGAGTGGCTTATTTCTTGCCCGGATACTTTGGAAACAAGTGCTATAATAAAAATAATAATAGCACTTTTTAAAATTATTATTGAAGAAGGTTTCATTTTTTAAGGTATTAAATGTCAAGTTTCACAAGGTTGTTTATGAAAACTTGGACTTTTATTCGATTATAAATATAAAATTTTGTTTTTAAACTGCAAAGGGTTTTCTATAAAGATTTTCGGATTAATTTCAAACCATTTTTCAATAGCATCAAAAGGCGTTTTTACGTTAAGTTCTTTTCTCACTCCGCTATGTCTTCTATAAAGCATGTAGTAGAAAAGAAAAGCCATAAAAGTCGAATTCAAAAGTCATTATTCTCATTATTTATATTATTATACGCCATTTTGCCGCCAATTTAATTGTGAAAATAATTCCCATTATATAAAGATCAACTTGATGAGGGCTTAAAATACTTAAATAAAAGCTTAAAGAAATAAACGATTAAAAGACACTTCGTTTAAAAAGTGGTTTTTGCACAGACTCTCGGATGCTTACGCATCAACTCACTCCCCCAATACCCCCTTCTGCAACAACATCTGACTATTGCCATAAAAAGGCACATCTGTTTTACCTAAGATTGAAGTTGGAATGGTGCTTATTTCAGATAAGTTGTCCATTGGCACCAAGACTGTTTTTGCTCCATTTTCGGAAAGCAAGGTCACTTTATCTGGAAAGTGTAATGCTCTTTCAATTGCACCGCCAATGGATATGTTACCCAATACTGCAAGACCCGGTTTGAGGTTCTTTTTATAGATGGCTGATAAGATGGCGATATAAACAGCACTGCCTATTCCACCACTTACATAAGCTCCCATCAGGTTGCTGATTTGGATGTTGATATCGTATGCTGATAATGAGTGTTGATCGCTTAAAATGCTCCTTTCGTTTGCCCGAAGGTAGTTGTAGGTATTTTTGATATTCTCTTTTACTTCCTGGCTACTAGTTCCTGTTACGTTCATTTTGCCCGATCCTTTTAAGGCGACTACTTCAATCTTCACCAAAGCTGTATTGTCGCCATCGCTTGTAGCCGTATAACAAACCCCAGGTGATAGGGGATTGGATTCGATTAATGATGACCCTTTTTCTTCTTGTAGGCCAACAAAGATCTCTTCTTGTGTCTCTTTATCGATATATGAAAAATTAGTGTCCCAAAACTCCATTCCTCCAATTCGCTTTAACTGCTCTTTTACCCTTCTTCTCATTTCCATTGCAATCACCAAGTATTCTTTGATGTCTTCTTTGGTGAAATTACCGTCAGGGTGAAGTAGCTTGATGAAACCTGATACAATACGTCTTACCGATTTTGAATCACGTTGTTTTAAGTGTGAACCTAAACTGAAATATTTATCGATAGCATCATAGTAAGTTGTTTTGCGTTGAGACTTTAATATCTCGGAAAAGAAATCGGTGCTGAAACCAAAGTGAGTTGTGAAATTTGAAGGACTAAATTTAGTTATTTCCCAACCGGGCAGAAACAAGTTTATTCTGTCTAAAAATGCGGTGTCGTGGTTTACTTCTTCTGACAGCGGACTGAACAAATGTGATGTCTGCAATACAGTTTCTACTGGTTGATTGATATTTCCATTTAAGATAACTGAAGCCGAACCTGAAATTTCGCTACCTTTGGCTCTGGAAAAAGAACCTGACTCCATGTAGTCTTTCATTAACGGAATGGCATCACGATCTTTGAATAGTTTATCGGTACTTTCATCAAAACAAATTGCATCCCACAAACCTACTGCACCTACCCTGCCGGTGGTATTGTTTACAAAAAGCTGGGCTACTGATCCCTGGCCACCTGATATGAGTATGGCATAAGGCGTTATTTCTTTGTAGATATAAGATTTGCCTGATGAACGTGGGCCCAATTCAACCATGTTGAAGTTGGCTTCCACCAATGGTATTAAGCGGCAGAGAAGCAAGTTTAGTTTTCTATCATCCAATCCTTCGCTGTACGGTTCGTATCCTGCACTTCTTAGCAATAGTTTTTTCCACTCATCTTTGGTGAATTCTTTCCGTTTTTCCGAAATTTTGGTATTGTCGAAAGTTGACAATTGTATGGGCTTTATATCTCTGACTAAAAAAGGATATACAGCACTGCCTATAGTAATCATTGGGTCGTATTCCATTTCGATGATTGCCCAAATACCGCCTAACAGCAATTTCTCATGGCTTTTTACCAGTTCATCGCTGATTGTGGCTTTCTTGATATTGCTATTGCTGATGTTAGCCCAATATCGGTCTCTTTGCGGATCTAAGTCAACTGATATTTTGTCGATAATTTTATAGCGACCTCTTTCACGAAGTTTTGATTGGATCAATGTGCTTTCTTCGGGATTGACGTAATGATTGCGAAGTATGGTCTTGACGTTTTCCATCCCTTCTTTCAGCTTCTCTTCATTTTCGGTACTGCAAGTGTTGGCCAATAAATATTCCAATACAAATGCAGGTACGTTAGCACCGCCTTTGATGATGCCTACCAGGTCTTTTTTTACAACAAACCCCCTGAAGAGGTCTAAAGCTTTTTTATCTAAGTCGTCTAAGATTATCATGATTCATTTTTTACATTAGGCCGTCCAGATCCCTGGCGTTCGATTTTTTTACTTTTACAGAATCAATTTGTTCTTGTGTACTTGCATCTACTATGACTGCAATAATTTCACTATGACCGCCAAATGAAAATTCAAATGACTGTGTTTCACCCCGATCAATTGTTATGATGTTGCTGCTGCTGTATGCAATGTTGTTGGCATACAGCAATACCTGAATTTTCCTGCTTGCAGAAAATAAGTCATCTGCTTTTGATGTGGCTTGAATCTTTATGCCAAATAATTCTCCGGTTACTTCGCCTATCTCTTTTTTGTTCAGGATATTTACCTCAAGACCCGGGGTCGCTTCCATTTCTTTGCTGAATACAAAATTGGGGAGGATAATTTCCTGAGGTGTAAAACCACCGTGGGAAAAACCATACACCCCCTTTGATTTGAACGGACGATGATTTTTTGATGCATACACATACTTGAACTCACCATATGGCCTTTCAAACATCAGCAAATCTTTATCGCTTTGTTTTTCTACGGTACGAATAAATCTCTCGTGAACTTCTTTTTTACCTGTTGTGAATGGTTCAATTTTGTCAGATTCATCCAGCAAACCTGTTAATACAAAACCGTGGTCTGTTAGCAAATGAACTTGTTGAAATCCCATATTGAGCAGCAACTGAATTTTCTCGGTTAAAACATTTTCAAACTCGCTAAAGAGCTTGATCGCTCCCATTTGAAGTTTTCCCCCTGCACTGTCAATATCTTTGTAGGTCAAAACCAGATAGTCGGCTTTAATTCCGTAATGCAATGCTTCTAAGTTCAGGAAAGTAATGTCTTTCCCGGTGGATTCAATCAGACTTTTCTCCCTGTCTTTGTGCATGGGCACCACTCGATGGTTACCCACGTACAAGGCACTCATATTATGCTCTGTTTCCGAGGGCATATCGGCGAACATTGTATCGAGGGATGTTTTGCATTTGTGTTTTAATTGCGAAGCAACGAAGGCAGCTATTTCATAGCGAACGCCATCACCTATAATGATCGCGGTGCCGGGTTTAGCTTGTGCCAATAACTTAGGTAAATATCCTTGTTGATTCGATTGGAACTCGTTGCTATATTCATACCAACGTTGAAGCAGTTCGTGATTGAGGCTTTCATAATGTTCCTGCAATGGGCGGACAATAGCTTCTTCCTGTAAAAACGATTCATAAATATTTCGGATTGCACGATCTGCTTTGTAAAAAGTACTTGTGTAAAAAGTGCATACCTCCTCTAACGTGTAGCATTGAGTCAAAGCCTTATTGTCAAACGAAACAAGCGTGACAACATCATCCCACCATTTAGGAACAAAGTTTGTTGCCTTTTGGCTTTTTATGCGTTGTTGAAGCTTTTGAAGCTTCTCTTTCACATATGCCTTATCGCTGAAGTTGGATGTGATTTGTTGCAATTGTTGTTTATCTATCGCTGTAAAACAATGGTCAGGATGAACATTCCAGATGTTTAACTGCGGGTCAATTTTGTAGGTAGCGATGTAATCGTGTAATGTTTTGGAATAAGTGTTACTGTCTAACCATTTGTGGTAAATACTGAGAAGTTCGGGTGAAATATCGTTATTGACCAGGCAAGAAAACAGATGGTTGACGACTTCTGTAGCCAGGGTTCTTTCCGGAATTTTACGGCACGATTGCCCAATGAGTTCGAAGAATTTTTCTTCAAATAACCTTCTTACATCAGCTTCTTTGTCTCTGAAAAACTTTTCGGGGTCGCATAGGAATGGGATGAGCTCATCTTCTATGGATACCAATTCTTCCATATTTTGCAATATTTTCTTCCACCAGACAATGTCTTTTCCAACACCTAACTTGGCTGCGGTCAGCAACATAGGATTATCTAACATGATTTGATGCCCGGTGGCAGCGAATAGTTTTTTACGCAACCATTCCACAGGATTGCTTAAATCCACGCATCCGTGTGTGAAACAATAATCAAAAAGAAAACTTAACTTGTCTTTTGGACGGGTTGCATAGAAGATTACTTTATCCGCTTTATGCTTGCTTTCTGCTTCATACCGCAATAGAAGTTCTTCTTGAATACATTGCCATTCTTCAGTGATATTGGCATCGGTTTTAAGTATGGTATAGTGTTGCTTTTCTATATGAGGCAACAGGTAGGCACACTCACCCGCAGGGTCGATAATGACCACCCTGTTGCGACGTGCGATCTGTTTCTCAATGTCTTGTATGATCCATTTATCAGTCATTATCAATTATGAATTAGGAATGGGAAATGTTAACTCAAACTGCCAATCCAATGCTTGAAGTTTTGTTTTCAAATCGATCAAATTATCAATTATGTCCTCAAAGCTTGGTTTGACTTCTTCGTAAATCATATCTTCTCTCATTTTGACATAGTCGCTTTCCCAATCTGCAATTACTGCTGTGGGAGGGATAGGATTCAATGTTTTTGGGTTGTGCAGGTTGTAATTCACTCCACCTACTTTTGAAAACTTGTGGCGGTGTGCTACGATCGTTTCGTATAATTCCTTGTCACTGATGGCTCTTTCTGCTAATCCTGCTTTAGTGAGATGATAGATATCGTACAAATGCCGACTCAATCTGTCAACCCGCATTTTATCTGCCGGGCGATGAAACTCTTCGTGTAGCAGGAATACCTTATCTATGGTATAGAAATCAATCTTTGCCATCGTCCAATGCTTTTTTCATTATTTTTTGCATCCATACCGGAGCCAGTGCAATATCGTGCTTCAGGTCTTTCTCATCTTCCGTTTTTAACAATGCCAATATCTTTTGCTCTTCATCTTCGGTCACTTTTCCATTGCCGATTTCTTTCAATGCCTGTATCACCAATCGGCTGATTTTCCCTTTTGCCAACAAGTTTTTGGGGGTTGTTTTTTTGAATTTGATTTTTCGTTTCCCAACCTTAATTTCCCGAGCCGAACCGTCCGTGAGCAATACGATGTTCATGGGCACTTGGGTACTCAAGCCTAAAGCATTTAAAGCATAGCTCCCTGTTGGAACCGTTCTTATGCGATCTCGCTTAGCTATGGCTTCTGCTATTTCTTCGGCTGAGGGTATCAGCTTTCCGATTATGTTACTCTCTTTCGGACGAACATAAATTCCCTGTGCGACTCTCATTATTACACCCTCTTTTTCTAAACGAAAAAGTGATAGCCGAACCGCTTCCGATGATCCCAGTTCACTAAAATCGGCAGGAAGAAACAGCTCTCCTTTTGGAAAGGCTTCTATACGCTGCAATATTTTTTCTTCTATGCTCATCATCTCAATTTTGTAACAAAAATAGTAGATATTTGTTACAAAACAAAATTTCATTGTAGCAAACCCCAATCACCAATCCGCATTTAAATATCTCTCTAATTGTGATTTTTTGCCACCGGCTGTATTGAGCACTTCAGCTCTCAGCAAACCTTTCTTCTGCAATGGTGCAATGTTTTTGCCTACCCCATCATCCAGTTTAGGATCGTAGCCCTCGGCTATGAGTTCCTCAATTTTGGTTTTGAAAACTTCAATTTCTTGCAACTGCAAACGAATTTTTTCTTTCTCTGCTTGTGCCTGTGCGGTGTTCACATCCTGCAAAGTAATTTGGCGGTACTCTAAGTTTTGTACCCGTTGGCTGATGTACCGCGATTTGAGCTTAAACAGGCTGTCTCTGTTCCATTTGTAGATGAGGATATACGCTTCAAAGCCCTGATTTCGCCCACTGCTCAGATGCCAGATAAAGGGCGTTTTGGGCAGGTACATAAACAGGTTGAGGTGGTTGCTAAGCTGATTGAAAAAATGATGCTCCAGATACTCATTGATGGGGCGGCCGAGCAAACTATCCAGTTGCATATATTGGGCAGAGGTGAAGCCGTTTTGCAGGCAGTGCTTCTCCAAACGCTGGCTAAGGGCTTCTTCTCCGGGCAAACCAACCAAGGGTATGATTCCATCTTCATCCTGCTGCAACAGGGTGCGAATACTATCTGCCAAAAACTCCAGGGCGATTTCTGCGGCCCTTGCCTGTGGGACGGTGTTGGTTTCTTTGAACCAATACCATACATTGATGGGGTTGACCTGATGGCGGATGCAAAACTCTTCCAAATCGTTATTGCTTTGGTATAGCGTTTCAAAACCTTCCTTGATTTCCCTTACTTGCTGTTCATCAAAAGTAGTAACGGATAAGTTTTGAATATGGTCCATTACTTCAGTGAGTGGATTTTCTAATTGTGATAAAAAAGCGTCTTTAGCCTCTGATGATACCGGCAATGAACCGATGGACTTACCCATTTTGGCTTCCACCTGTTCCCGGTCAGCATCGCTCAGTTCATATACTTCAAAAATCAATTCGTCGATGATGGCTTCGTTGATCAGCACCTGTGTGAGTTGGTCATTTTCATAATTAAGATATGCCAATACACGGTCTTTGAGGGTTGCACCTTGAAATGCCAATAAGGGACTTTGGGTATAGTAGGTTTCAGTTATCCTATAAGAGCAAAGGTGTTTTTTTATTGATACATTTTCTAAGCTAATAGCTGAAATATTTTCTTCTAAAATTTGAGAAGGTTTTATAAAAGGAATTCTCTGAATATCACCAACTGTGATATTTACAGTAGGGTTTAACATTTCATTGACATAGCCAATAAGTGAACTATTTAAGATAGCAAGAATATAATAATAGTTCTTTTCAGCTTTGTTTTTAAAGAATATACCCAAATCGGCATTACTGAAAATAGAATCTGATGGTTTAAATCTAAAAGATGGTCCCTTTGTTCCAACTGATGGACATACAATACCTTCTCTTAGGTAATTAGACTCACCTGAAAAGCCTGGACTACTTTCATTTTCAATATTTCTTCTTTGATTTTGAAAATCAATTGTCAACCAAATATTACCAAACCACTTATTGTATGGACCACCTTTGTATATTTTTGAATACTTTGAATTGAATTCATAATTAATTTCAAGGGGTGAGCGGAAGTATTTAATATTATTAGATGTTTTTAATCCTTCATTTATTTCAAAGATTGCTTTCATTGTAATACCTTTAAATTTCTCCCTAAACCCATCACTTATCCAATAGATAAAAGGCCAGCCTTCAATGATTTTGAGTTTTTCCTGTGGGAGTGAATAAAGTCTTGGATTGGGTCGATTGTTTATTGCATCCTCGTAAGCTTGCTTTAATGAGGCTTGTTTGGCCTTTTCTTGTTGGTTAGCTGTGATGTTAAAGTAGATACCCGGCGTTTCTTTCTTCTTTTTACTCAACACATACCAAGTAGCATCCAACAAAATACCCGGGCCAAAAAGATTCACTCTGTCTAAGCCATAATCAACCATTATGTCAATGTGCGTATTTTCAATAAGGTATTTACGCACATCTTCAAACGTTTTAATGAACATAAACGTATGAGGATGTATCATCCCCACATAACCATCATCGGTTGTGATTTCGCAACAACGTTTGATAAATGCAGCATATAAATTGGTGTTGAACTTATATGGCTGTTTGTAATTGGCTTCTACAAACTTCTTCAGTTCCGGGCCAAAGTCGGCACTGTCGGTATAAGGCGGGTTGGCTACGGCCACATCATATTTTTGGGTGAGTAGTTGCAAGAAAGTAATGGCATCTTGCGTTTTGTTGTTCAAGAAAGTTTGACCTTGCCTGGCGGTGTTTTGAGCTACTGCTTTTTGCAGGTTGGTAAAGAATTGTGCTTTAAATGTTTCGTAGTTTTCCACTTCTTGTGCACCAAAAAGTGTAAGTCCGTCTTGCTTTATACCGTGCAGGTGAATACTTAGTTTTTCTTCGAGCCGTATGAGCGAACCAAACTTGTAGGCTTGTTGCAGGTCGTTCCAAATATCCCTGATGATTTCCTTTTGTTTGGAATCGAGCGTATTGCCTCGTTCAAAGATTTGTTGTACTTCTTCATAATCAGGCAGGAAAAAATCGGAACTTACGATATTGAAATGCTCAATTTTTACACTCCGCTTCTTTCTTTTTGCTTTAATGTACAAACCCAACTGAGCCAACTGTATGGCACGGTCGTCTAAGTCCACCCCATAAAGGTTATTTTCAATGATGAGTTTGGGAATGTCGGCTTCATTGTAGTCTGCTCCGTAGTTTTCAATTTGGTCCGTGTACAAATCGTAAAACAGATCAAAGCCGTAGAGTAAAAAGTTGCCCGATCCCGTGGCCGGATCAATCATCTTTATTTCGTGGAGTGGTTTTCTTTCTCTTGTTTGTGTTGTTGGAGCATTCGCAATCTTATACTTGTGGCCTATTTCACTATCGGGATACATTTCCAGATAGAGTTTGCCCAGGCTGTTGTCTACCAAAAACTGCACAACCCATCGAGGGGTATACACCTGACTTTGGATGCTTACCTTGTTGTATTCTGTTTTTTCGCCACTGGCCTTGTGAGCTGCTTTTTTGGAGTTGTTGTAGCTTTCATAGAGCCAACCAAGTATATCATCGCTTCTCCAGATATCTGCTTCTACCTGTGCATCTGTTTCTACCTGATTGAATGCATTGATGATGCTTAGTAGTTCAAGGGCCGTAGGCAGCAAATGATAAGGATGCTGTGGACTGAACAAGGGTATATCGACGGCCAATTTTTGCAACTGTTCTTCTAGGAAGGGAAGCAATCCTTCGGCCTCCTCGCTTCTTGCTTGCGGGTTTTGCTCTAACCATGCCAAATGAGCAAAAGAACGACCACCGTGGCTTTCTCTTCGGGTTACAATTTCGGGGTGCAGGGTATGGGCTTCCATCACTTTGAGGGCTGCCAAACGATTGAACAAAGTGAAGGTGAGCTCTTCCACCAGTTTTTCGTAGGCATCGGAAATGCTTCCGTTTCAGCAATAAACACTTCACGGATGGTTTCCATACGTATGCGTTCAGCACGGTATTCTGATGGAATGGTTTCAATATCCGAAAGTAGATTTTCAGAAATACCCATCCTGCCCAGGCGATTACGGAATGCCCGGTCTATGAGTTGGCGTATTTGTTCGGTATGTTCGGATAGTTTCATTTTTAAAATTTATTTAAAAGACCACCTAAAAACGCTTTGCCTTGTTGGGTTAATGTGTATTTGTTATCAGGATCAGTAGGTTTTTCAGGAATGGTAAAAACAACCAATCCCGAATCTCTTAGTGGTTTCAGATAATTATCCCTAAAAGTTTTGGCGTTTTTATAATCAAATGCAGCCATCAAATCAGAAAGGGCTATGGGCAAGCTGCACAGGCTTAAAATGCCAATGAGGTACCGGTTTTTCTTTTTGAGTAGCTGGGTACTTTTTTCGTGCCAGCCGGGTACCTTTTTTATTTCGTCTTCTGCAAACACTTGGTTTTCAAACCAATCCAAAGCATTGAGCTGGGTACCTTTTTGGTGCCAGCAGGGTACCAAATGCAAAAGCACTTGTTGCCAAGTCTGTTCAAAACACTCCGCAGGCAGTTCAATTTGTTGCAAGCCTTCCGACAAATGGGAAGCGTAGCTCTCGCTGATACCTAACCATGAGATAAAGCTATCGGCATAATTCCCCAGGCTTACAAATCGTAAAGGAATAACCGTTTTGAAGATGTCGTTTTCCACAAACAGAGGATGAGCCCCCGGCGCATAAAGCGGCAGATATTTATTGGTATTTCTAACCCCCGATCCAATTTCGTCAGTCCATCCAAAAGCCGTAAAGAATTTACGGATATTTGGGTTCTTAGGATAGGGATTGAAGCCAAAGGGATCAATTACCCCGTGGAAGTATGGTTTGTTTGGGTTGGTAATTACCACTTCAGATGCTGTGATGATCAATTCTGTCGACAAGGCGCTGGTATATTCACGGTGTACAATGGCATTGCCAATGACTTCTCTGAATATTTTATCCCGTAAGTCCACCCGCTGATCGCCTTCCATAAAGAATTTTTCGGGCAGATGTTTGTTGATAAAAGCTTTCAATTCAAGATAGGTATCAATTAAATTGGTACGCAGTGGAGGGTTAATCCGGTCATCGTAACGGTCTTTATTTTCTTTTCTGAGCATTCCTTCCACTTTGTAGGCAGGGAGCAGACTTTGAATGGTTTCATCTTTTCCAAAAATTAATGCTGCGGCTAAGGTTAATCCGTCCTGTCCGGTTTGGAAATCTTTCCTCCAAAGGGTGGCTTCTCTGAGTAATTGCTCTTTGTTGGCCATAAGCCAAGGGTGATCAGACTTATTATTGCGGATAAGCGTGAATGCTTTATCAAATAGCTTATCATCTAAGTCAGTCATTGATAAATGCGGATATATAATGGCTTCAGTGAAAAAATTGCGTTTACGCAAGTATAAATCGCTCAACCGTTGCTGGTTATTAGTTATGTCTAAATCACTTTCAAAATCACGGCTATATATCGTTCCTGCATGGTTGTGAATCTGACTACTTGCAGGAATCTGAATCACCATAACCTTACCATCCGGGTGATTGATACAAAAGGGCTGTACATAAACAGGAGGGTCTATGCAATCTCTGGAATTTAATGCCGTAATAATGTCCTTCATTAACGAAACTTCAGCATTCCCATCAATTCCTTTCACTTTACCATCATCATCCACCCCCAAAAGGATGGTTCCACCATCGGTATTGGAAAAACTCACAACTGTTTCATAAAATGAAGAAGGCACACTGTCCTTCGCATCTTTAAATTCGATACGGAGACCTTCGCCTTGATTGATGAGATATTGTAAGTCATTTATTTCCATTTACTAAGCGTTTATCTCTATTTCGTCATTGTCTGATGCACCGGCCAATTTTTGTAATTCGCCATGCAACCAAATTTTATATTCAGATACCTTCATTTTTGTAGCAGGCATTTTTACCGCATATTTTTTCACTGTGGGCAATTGAAAAGTTCCGGGTTGAGAATCCGGTGCTTTTGTTTTGACTAATCCGGCTCTTGCAATTTCTATCTCTGCCTTTTTGCTTTGGTATAATTCAATAAAAGAAAGCACTTCGGAGTAGGTGAAACGACTATGTTTATCTTTTACATCGAAGTCAATATTCACGGTAGCGATTTTTCTTTGCCCGGCATATTGGTGAAGGGCTGTAGCTTTAGACAGGGTTGCATCATTCAGTCCGGATGGCAATGCTTCAATTTCTTTGATGAGATCACTTGCCAGAGTGTCTATCTCTGTGTATTTAGCCGCACATTCTTTCATTGCTTCACTAAACAATTGATGGTATCTATCTTTGGTTTTTTGGGCTGATTCTTGCAGGGATACAAAATTTTTAATGACATCTCCTTGAAAGTATATGTCAAAATCCTCTTTTAATTTCTGAATGGTTGCGTCTATTTTAGCCGCTTTGTTCAATTCATCTTGCACGGCTATAACAAATGCTTTCCACACTTTCACTTTTGGTAAGTTGTTGCGGATAAACTTTTCTACTTTTTCAATTTCTATCAAGGCCTTGTAGAAAGCATCTTTCGAAGCCAAAAACTCTTTTGCTTTGTCAATGTAGTTAGCTTCACTCACGGCTCCCGTGAAACCGCCTAAATAAGCGGCGTTTTCCTCTGCCCGTGGGAACAACTTGTCAAATTCCTTTTCGCTGTTTCTAAGCGTGGTGACTTTATCTGCAAAATGCCTGGCCATATCACGTACAGCTGACACCAACTCGAAATCATTGGTATTGTAATCTATTTTACGGCCAATATATTTCTCCACCTCTACCTCTAACAGAAACTGGGCCAACTCTTGCTTTTGCAAGGCAGAAAGTGATTTTGAGACTGCTTTGAAAGATGCTTTTCTGAATTCACGGGCAACATTGAAAATGGTTGTAACTCCTTCATCACGCCAGGAGAATTTTTCAGCTCCATTATATTTGGCAATCAGTTTCCCGGCTCTCATTAATGCGGCAACAGACGATATGACAGTGCCAAATGTGAAACCGGTAGGTGGATGTTCGAGATCATTTTCTAATGTGGCACCATCCACAAATGTGTTTCGTACTTTGTATAAGATTTCTTCGGATACTTTCAGGTTCTCGCCAATGAAATTGCCTTGTGTATCAAAAAAAGCAAAATCGCTGCCCGTAAAATATTGATGCAACCGGCCACTGTTAGCTTCCTTTATCACTGCCGCAGCGACTGTATCGCTCAACTGTGAAGCCAAGCGTTTGCTGTACACGTTTTGGATGATGCTCCTTTGTTGAGCTTGCAGCGTTGTTTGCCAATTATCATTATCGAGTTGAAATGTATTGTATAAATAAATGGCAGTTGAATTGAACAAGGATTCTTCTACCAGCTCTTTAATGCGGTTTTGCTTTTCTCCTTTTGATGTGGAAAAGCTGATGAGTATTTTGCCTTCTTCAGAATTGGGATTGTTATATTTCTGCTCCAGGTACGTGATGCGTTCCACTTCCTCGATCAATCTGTCCAACTCTTTGAAATAGCTGTTGTCCGGCACTAACCATAGGAGGTCTTTATCGTTTTGGTGTTGCACTTTCAGGTTGTCAATGTCAGCAGAACGATCTTCGGATATATTGTAAATGCTCTTAATTTTTACTCTGAGGTATTTGAGGTTCGGTGAGGTTAATTCATCATCATTATCGGTGGTAATGTAAAAATCGAATTGCAACCCGTTATCTGATACCTTGCCAATGGTTTTTGTAAAGTTTGCACTCTTGTAGGCTGTTACCAGTTGCTTTTTCTTTACAAAGCCCTGTACAGTGAACCCGTTCATTTCATCCAACAATCTTTGTTCAATATCAGAGGTGATTCGATATGTCTTGTTGGTATCTAACAGTACTTTTGCTTCGGTGAGTAAATCAAGTGCCTTTACAATCTCCTCTTGAACTTTGAACTGCTCATCCGGGTCGCTGATGAAGCATTTTATGATGTTTGGTAAGGATGAGGGGGTAACATCTGCTCCTGTAAGGAAATTGATGGTTTCCAATAATCTTCTGCCGGAAATGGTCGATCCTGATTCCAATAAAATCCGCTCGGCATTGTCATACCTGCTTACTAATCTGACCGGTGGCTGTGGTTGTCCCTCTTTGGCTATGTGCCAACCGGTAACCGTATGGAATAAGTCTGTATGTTGTACTTCTTGTTTCAGGATGTCATAAGTGGTTATGATCATACCTCTTGCCGCTACTTTGGTAGAGGCATAGCCTTTGGTGCCAAACAGGAAGTTTTGAAGCAAATCGAATTGATACTTGTAAAAAGGGTAGTAAGTTGCATAATTGTCTGCACTATCGGTTTTGCTGATACCTGCCCCGTGAATGGCGGCATGGTCGGCAATCTTTCCTGAATTTTTGAGGAAATGATCAGTCAGTTTTTGAATGCCGGATTCGTTTTTCTTTAATAGCCTGTTGCGGATAATAACATCCACTTCGGTAGCTTCGAGGTGAATTTTCGTCTTGAAACGGTCGGTAACTTTTGTTAATTGAGCTTTGCTTACATTGGAGTTATTGATCACATCATCCAACTTTTCTTGTGCGATTGCAATGGTCCAAACTTTACCGCCTAATGACGAAAGCGATTCGCTCAAGCCTTCGAGATCCAACAGGCTGATTTTTTTTTGGTTAATGGCTTCACTGGCTTCGTCAAACAGAAATATTACTTTCTCATTTTTTTCAACTTGCAGGTAGTTTGATAATTCTTCCCTTAAACGTGATGTACTAAACTGGTCCATATCTCTGCGGATCGTAGTCATCAGGTTGTCGTAATCTGATTCTGTGTTTCCTAAATTGATATACAACTCTTTAATGGCTTTCGCGTATTTAAAAGAACTTGTTCTGATCTCATTCCAATCTAACCCTGATACATCAAAAATAAAGTCTTGTACAATTGTTTTTCTTTCGCTTAACATCAACTGAAACAAGAAGATACCGTGTTCGTTTTCAGGCAGGTTTAGTGACCTGAGAAAATTTCCGAACAAGGTATATGCTATCCCTTTTGATGTGTCTTGTTTGGCAATATCAAGAAATACGACCCGTGAGGTTATTGTATTCAATCTCGACAATGCATTTTTTACCAGCGCTTCATCATTTATTCCCGTGAATCGTTGAATGATTCTATCTCTGGCCGGTGTGCCACCAATATTGGGGTTGCTAAGCATATAACCCAACAACTTACCAAAGTATGATTTCCCCGATCCGTAAAATCCCGAGATCCAAACGCCTGTTTCGAGTATATCGGATGTGAAGGTATCAACAAATCCGACATACTCCCTTGCCAATCCATCTGTTACGATATAACTTTCTATTTCTGCCTGGATTTCCTTCTCGGAAATATCTTCCAAGTCGATTACATTCTTGATGTCTTCTGTCAGGTCAATGGTCAATATTTCTTTTATCTTCATTTCTGTAATTTTCTTTATTTCACAATCATACATCTATATTTTGAAGCAGGGCGCGTATTTAGAAACATCAATCGGTCGCCTTCCTGGGTGGCAGGGTATAAAATAATAAGCGGCAATTTTGATTTCATCACCAGTTCATTTTCCATCAGATGAATGTTGTCAATGCCACTGCCATATAAAGCACCACTGTGGATAAGTATGGGTGTTTTTTGCTCGCTGTAAGTTTGTTTTATGGCTGAGAGCAGGTGTTTAAATAAGTCGGGACCTGTTTCGCCTTCCGGTGCTTTGAATATTTGATGAACCGAACCCTTCAGTAAATCGAACATTTCGGCGAGGTCACTTTTATATGTTTCCACAAACGAGATCAATATTTCATTGATGTCAATGATGTGGTAGGTTTCCTGCGGCATTAGTTCGGTTAATTTTTCAATGAATTCAAACTCCTGCTCAGGAGGGCATACCAGTAATATTGAATTACCCCCATTGGCATTCAATCGGATTTCTGAACGCTTGTTAGACTCCACAATACGCTTTATCTGTGAAATGGTGTATTCAGGATTTAGTGATCTGCTCATATATTAATTCATAAGGTATGATGGGTTCAATACTCAGTTTGTCGCCCGTGTAAACCACATTAAAATATTTGGAAAACTTCTTTTGAAGCAGCCTGTCCAGGAATGCTTGTTTTTCACTGAAACAGTAATGGAGCCAATGGCTGTTCACAAGATTGGGTTTCTGGGAAATAGCAGCTATCCAATAAGCAAACAAAATGAACATCGCATCGCTTAGGTACGGGTGAACAATTCTTTTATTAACCGAACCTTCCATCAACCCGAACTTCTTCAAAAGAGTAAGATATTTGGATGCTGTGGTTGTAACTGTTATATCTGACCATTTTTTCAACTCATCTTCTGTTTGTTTAAGTTCATTGAGACAAGCCTCAACTTCATTACTTTTTATGGAGGCCCTGCCACTATAAAATGCCGGAAAAAATACTTTATCGTTGAGGTGAAACAGTAATTCGTTATTGGATGATGCATTCCAGAACAGCAATAAAAGAGTATCGGTATTAGTAGCGCTTATTTTTATGGCTCGTCTGATAATTATTTCTAAGTCCGATCTTTTGTTACTTAGCAATGTAGTTCTAATGGCCTTTTCAAAGCGTTTCACCGACTTGTCAGTTTTAATAGCTGTGAACGTATGGACTCCACCTTTCTCGTTGATGGAGTCATTATCTTCTAGCAGAAAAACCTTTATCAGATTCCAATCAGTCAGGCCGCCTAATATATTTATGTCTGAATTTATATGCATCTAATTTATTATGCTTTCAATTTTTTTTGTTTTTTTCTCTATGAAAATGTAGTATGTGAATTTGAAATCGAAATTATCGTTTACACAAAATTCTGGACAGTGCCCACTACAGTAAAATGAAATGTAGTACCAGCATTTTCTTCGCTTTCCAGATAAATTTTCCCCTTGTTTTTTTCAACAAATTCTTTGCAAAGGAGTAAACCAAGACCAGTGCTTGGTTCTCCTTCAGTGCCATCTCTATTTGTTTTTACATCAATGCGAAACAGGTTGTCTGCTATTGCAGGAGGCATTCCTATCCCAGTATCCCTGATGCTTATTTCTATGTATTCTTCATCAAGTGTTTTAGCATTTATAAATATCTTACCACCTCTAGGAGTGAATTTTATTGAATTGGAGAGAAGATTCCGAACGACTGTCTGCAACATGTTAACATCTGCATAAGCTTTTAGATTTTCAGGAACATAGAGAGATATTTCAATTTCTTTATTTTTTGCAGTGTCTTTATACATTGAAACACTTTCAGTAATTAAGGAATTAATTTGAAATTCTCTTGGTTCGTATGTAATTAACCCTCTCTGAATTCTTGACCATTGAAGGAGATTTTCCAGTAGACGATACAGAATTGTTGCTGATTTATGCATGCTCGAAGCAAATGAGCGTATTTCATCCGTTGTAAGTTGTGGAAGCATCTCTTCGAGCGTTTGAGTAACTGCAAGAAAATTGCTGAAAGGACTTTTAAGATCATGCGCAATAATTGAAAAGAATTTGTTTTTTTCGGCATTGGCTTTTAGTAACTCCTTGGCTTGGAGATATAGTTTGATATGAGTAGCTGCTCTTGCTCTGACTTCTTCTGCCTTAAAAGGTTTTGTAATATAGTCCGATCCACCAGAATTCAGTGCTTTAACTATATTTTCTGTATCATTTAAAGCGCTAATGAATATTATAGGAATGTCATTCAGGTCAGGGTTTTCCTTGAATTTGCGGCAAACTTCAAATCCATCCATTTCAGGCATCATTATGTCCAAAAAAATCAGGTCAGGTTTTTCTTTTTCTGCAACTTTCAAAGCTAATTGTCCATTTGGTACAGGTCTAACTTTGTAGCCCACATTCTTGAGTATATGCCCAAGTAATACAAGATTGGCCGGCATATCGTCAACAATAAGGATGTCTGGTATGTATCCATCTTTAAAATCGATGTTATTCATTTAAGTTTGTTTTTTAATAATTCTTCAATTTGGGAATAATCATAATTTTGGGCCAAAATTTTTAATTCATAGGCAAATTGTGGATAGATGAGTTCTATTTGATCAATGATTGCTAATACTTTGTCCATATCGGCTATAGAGAGCGCTTCAAGTATCTCTGATATTTGTTTCTGAGACAATTGTATTACATCTTTATTGCCGGAAATGTTATTATTTTTATCATCCTGATCGCTTTCACAAACATATTGAATTTTCAGAAGATTGCCGATAATATTAAACAGATCGTTTTCTCTGAATGGTTTACGGATATAGCCCTCGATTTTAAGAGCCTCTATTCGCTTTTTTTCATCTTCAAAAGTACTTGCAGTTAAAGCAACAACAGGTATGTCCTTAAACTCTTCCATCGATTTAATCATTCTGATTGCTTCATAGCCGTCCATAACGGGCATCCTCATGTCCATTAAAATCAAGTCAGGTCTGGTTTTGTTGAGTTTATCAATTGCATCTTTGCCATCAACAGCTTCAATAGTTTCAAAACCAACAGCATTCAATAGGTTAACAGTAACTTTCAGATTTTCGACTTTGTCGTCTACAACCAGGATTTTATACTTTTTATCATGGTTTGCAATAGAAATAATTCTTTTAGTCTCCAGTTTTTCTATCTCATCTAAATTACCTTCGTTGTATTCAACCTTAATCGTGAATATAGATCCTTCTCCCGTCTTGCTTGATACAGAAATGTCTCCACCCATCAATTGGGCAAGTTCTTTACTTAAAGCCAAGCCCAGACCTGTACCAGAGCCTTGCTTAACGCCAGCATTGGTTTGCTCAAAATGTTTGAATAGCTTTCCAAGCTCATTTTCAGAAATTCCAGGGCCAGAATCCTGAACCTCAACAATTAGATAATATTTGCCGTTTTTATCTCTATTTGTTTGAACTCGGATGGCAACTCCTCCCTCTTCCGTAAATTTTATAGCATTGCCAATAATATTTACAAGAACTTGCCTAAGTTTCCCTTCATCAATAACAATATATTGAGGCAACTCGTTGGTGCATTCAAATATTAATTGAAGATTCTTTTCCTTTGCTTTTTCGCTGAACATCATCCTTATGTCTTCGCATAAAGAATTAAGATCTATAGTAGAAGGGTTCAGAACTATGCGCCCTGCTTCTATTTTGGAAAGTTCAAGAATTTCATTAATCAACTCTAATAGATGTTCGCCTGCTTTGATTATTGAATTAATATATTCTTTTTGACGATCATTGAGATCTTTTTCTCTGCTCATTAATTGAGAAAAACCAATAATTGCATTTAAAGGAGTCCTAATCTCATGTGACATGTTTGAAAGAAAAACACTTTTTGCCTTATTGGCGGCTTCAGAATCTTGCTTTGCCTTTATCAACGACTCTTCGATTATTTTTCTCTCTGTAGTATCTCTCAAAATCCCTACAGCATTCCAGTTTCCATCAATTTTCAATGAAGAAAGAGAAAGCTGTACAGGAATAACAGATTCATCTTTTCTTATAGCTTCAAGGTCAATTGTTTTACCTACTGCTGATCCCTCTCCCGTCTCTGCAAAACGTGGGAAAGCATTTTTAAACGCTTCATGATATTTTTCAGGAGCGAGAAGATGGTGAAGATCCTTTCCTAAAACTTCACTCTCAGTATATCCAAAAATTCTTTCAGCAGCAGGATTCCAATAAGTTATAGCACCTGTTTGATCCATCATCAAAATAGCATCATTTGCTGAATTTGTAATAGACCTCATTCTGGTTTCACTGGATTGAAGTGCTTTTTCAGCTTTGGCAGTGGTCTGTAGCAGGCTCTTAAGAGCCCTGTTTTTGATCAAGACTCGATATTGGAAAAACCATGTAAGAAGAATTAGCAGAACAAACAGTGAAGATCTTAAAATATCCATGTGGAGTGCATTATTCCAGGTATTTGAGTCAAAATCCATCCCGAACACAGCATTGATAGTACCTGTATTTTCGTTAATTACAGGTATATAAATTGTCACCCATTTTCCCCATCTGTCACTCATGGGTTTGGTGATTAGTTCTTTTCCGGTGATGAATGGCAACCGGTCTTCATAATCTGCTTCATAAAATTCTTCTCCAGGTGGGGAATAATTGGGAGAGTTTTCAAGCTCAGAATCTGCATAGAAATAAATTTTCCCATTTTTTTGGGCAAACAAATAGGCAAAACTAACTTTGGGATTTGTTCTGGCAACACGGATCAATGCATCTTTTAACAATTTATATGAATGAGAAACAGAATCTTCAGGTGAAGCTTTCAAATCTTGTAATAAATATAAAGGGAGTGATGCTTTAGCTGTTCTTGCTATTTGAAGAGCTTCTTCATTTCTCCTAGAAGAAAATTTATCCCAAGTCTCAAAAATATATATTGCACCTCCAATAAGAATTATTAGAAGAACAATTAATTCTGTTCTTTGTAATCCTTTACAATTTAAAATTTTCTTATTCACATTTGATAAAATAATATTCAAATATAAGTCTAATTTAACTATTTTTTACCTTCCTTTTTCAGTGTAAGTGTAATTGTTGAGGTTTTGGTCCACAATAACTCTTGTGAGAGGATTGACAGTGAAAGTTGGAGAAATTGAATGAACCTCAATTGTTGGATATGAAATAGAGAAATCTGTTTCACTACCCCACGCACAACCGGATTCGAGAAGTGTATTTAGTGAATTATTGATTATTATGTTTTTTGTTCCTGATGTTCTTTCCGGTGGAGAAAAACCTGAAGAAGGGTCATAAGCCCAGTCGATTGAATAGGTAATTGTACCTGGTATACCGTCCTCACCATCAGACATGACATATACGTTATCTGTCATTGGTTCGCTCAGTTGCCAATAGCCTCCGTTCATGTTTTTGAATTCAACTTTAGCTATCCTTTCAAAGTGAAAAAAGAGTCTTGTGACTTTGTAAATATTTACATTACAAGACGATGAATAACCACCATCATTGGTGGTGACAGTTATCATTGCAGTTCCAGCATTAATACCTGTAATTTTTCCTGACTGGTTTACAGTTACAATGTTTGGATTTGAGGTCGTCCATATTACACTTTTATCAGTAGCATTTGCAGGAAGTATATTAGCAAACAGCTGGTATGAAATACCTCTGTCAATGTTAACTGAACTTTCGGAAACAGTAATATCGGTTACATGAATCACCGGAATTTCATATTGAAAGTTGGCGGTATACAATTTATCGCTACTCACCGCATTCAGGGGAGGAGTCCATCCGATAAACTTGTAGTTTGTATTGGGTTGTGCCGTCAAAGTCGGCATTGTTCCATATTTATAATATCCTTCTCCTGATACTGTTCCTCCTTCAAATGGATTTGGGACGGCTTCAATCAGATAGAATATATCTACCATTTCTGTAGTATCAATACGCCATGAGATCTCATTTATTGCGCTACCTCTGAAAATCACGTTTAACTGATACCACACATTTCGATGTATATCAAAATTATTTATTAAATTATTACCAAGGTAAAATTTGTATTTTATTTTCCCACTGCGGTATTGACTTGTATAATTTGCCTTCATTTCTAAGTAAGAACAAAAAGGGGCACTATTCCCGGGATTTTTTTCAGACTCAACAGTTGCTCCACCAATTGTTCCTTGCATATTTTCAAACATAAACAGAGGTGTAGCAGTTGCGTGTGATAGAGGTTCAAGGTTTTCTGTAATAGACTCACCATATTCATTAATTTCATCTGAAAATACTGGTTTGTTTGGTCGTAGAAATTTGCATCCTGAAGGGACATTTCTTAGTGATATAGATTCAATGTCAATTGTTGTATTTGGATCAAGATCTTTTTTATCAAAGAGAACAGTAATTTTAGAGACAAGTCTTTCCATGTCAATAGATATGGATTTTCCGGGTTCTATTTTATAATAAGTCTTTCCAGCAAAAACAAACTCTCCAAAACTGTTTGTCATTTGTGTACTAATGGCTTCCTCTATGTTGTCAAGGGAAGAGTATGAGGCATAATTAATGTTGTCACAGTTTGCGATAGCTATTATAGTTTTGTATCCTGTAGAACAAGTTATTACCAAGTTGGATTCAGCATTGAAAAAATAAGACTTTATTAAATTGCCTGATAAATTGTAAATAAAAATATTAACGTTTCTTATAGAACTATCGTTTACATTTGACACTTTTGAAATGATCGTTTCTCCTTTTTTTAATAATGATATTTTTATCTCAACCTCTTTTTCTGCCGTTTGGTTTTTATTTAAGTTCTCTATTTTATCCTTATAACAACTTACAATAATTGTCGATATAAGAATTAATATTGATAATGTTGATAATGAATGAATTGTATATTTCATTTAAATAGATCGTCATTAAGATTATATTTGCGAATTAAATAACTTATTTCTGGGTCAAGAGTACCTCTATATGCAATTGATATATCCATTTGTTTTGCTTTTAAAAAATATTTAACAGCTTTCTCTTCCTGGTTGTTTCTTGAAGCCAGAATTGACATAAGATATATTGTTTTGGCATTTTCAGGCAGTTTGGCGAGTATTTTTTCGGCAATTGCATTTTGACCAAGAGACATATATGCAATTGCAGTGTTTACATCATTATAAGCTGTAAGGATTTTTACCGCATCCTGATAGTTCCTTTCTTTTAGAAGTTTTATCCCATTCATATAGTTTGAATCTATTTCTGAAGTGTGAATGGTATCTTTTATCATATTTGTCTTATGATGATAAAATGTAAAATCAACCTTTCTCAGCAAAGGATAAAGTTCTTCTTTGATATGATGATAATCTTTTTTAAATAACATCATAGCCAGCTCTCTTTTGTCAGGGTCATCAATTTTAAAGCATTCCATGATTTTTGGTCTTTCTATTATGTTACTGTCGTTTTGAATTAGCAATGAGAGTTTTGACCATTCCTCAGGGATTGATCTCGATATTATTTTAACATCTTTTAAAATATCATTGAAATATTTAACCACTGATGCAGCTCTATTTGCTGAAAGTATTTTGTTGGATTTATAACTTCCTTCAGGTGATGCCGTGGCGGTAATGATCAGAGAATCCAACTTAAGTTCATTACTGTTGTTATTATCTAAATATTGTTTTATCATTTGTAATTGATCTAAATTGCCGGATAAATTGGGGTCAAGCTTATACTCTCCTGATTTGAAGGTGATTGACAATGATTTTGTTGTGCTAACTTTTCTAAATACAATTTTTTTAGTATATTTTTTAGAAGTATCTAAAAGGCTTACCATTGAAGAAACATTGTAAATCAGAGTGTCTGAAGGCTTGATGTTAATGGAGAATCCACTGATGTCACTTATAGTACTGTAAAGATTTAGATAAAGCTTTGATGACTGCTCGTTCGCTAATATCTCTTGAGTATAATGAAAAGCAAAATCTCCATTACTGCTTTTAATCACAGAATCAAGCTTGCAATTCTTAATTTTTTGGTTTTTTACATATTTATTGAAATAGAGATCCTTTTCTCTTTTACGCTTTTCGTTTTTCTCAATAAGCCAGTTTTTAACGTAATGATCTATTATTTTTTTTTCACTGATTCCAAACTCACTTTGAAGTTCTTCATTAAAATGACCTTCAAAGATTCTCGATTTAGGCAGATTTCTTTCAAGGAAAATCATTAAATTCGGTAAATCTGTATAGAATGTGTAAAAATCTGCATCATCCGGAATGATTTTGTGCAAATATTTTTCATATCTACAGTAACTTTTTTCTTGAGCTCTTTTAAAGTCCTCTCCTTTTACCACAATCTTGCTAAAATGTAATGTGTCGTCTCCACGACTTAAAATTGGCAATAAGACTATTTGCCATCTGCTGTTCATAAGAGACGCAGGTATTGTTACAACAAATCCGAGAGAAATTGACCCATTCCTTTCAGATATATTGTAAGAACGAGAGGAAATTGTAATTTCATCAAGCTGTTTCACACTTATCATTTCACCACTCTTTTCATCTCTTACTGCTTCATAGAGGTAACCTCCTGCGTATGTGTCAATTTCATGGGAAATTGCATTATTGCTGATTTCTCTTCTGGATAACTTTACATCAGAACTTTTTTCAGATTTGTCAGCATGTGTTACTAATATTGTATTATGCTCTCTGTCAATGTTGTATAATTGCTTATTACAGGAAGATATAGCAATAATGAAAAAAAGAATTGTTATTTTTTTATATTTCATCTGTTGATTTTATAGAATGTAAACCAAGGAAAATGAAAGCTTTGTTGGTCTTAACTTCACCTTTTTGACATTTCCCAAGTACTCTCCACAATTCTTTTTTTCAAACCTGTCATAATTAAAAAACATAGCACCTCCTGCACATTCAAATTCTAAATTAAATCTTCTGTTTATCATTTTAGCATATCCACAATTGAAGGAGATTCCAGCACAGTAACCCTCCTTGCGTTCTTTTGAAAATGCAAAATTGAAAAGGGAGGCTACGACACAGCTTCCGACAAACATTTCGGAGTAGCTATGCCATAGCCATTTTCTAAACCCCGGCTGAATGCACAGGTGTTTAATCTTATTGTTTTTGCTTAATTCAAATGGATTCCAAGAAAATGGTAAATTGAAAGTGATTTTGTCGGAAGTAGCGATGGATGCTTCAAAATTAATGCTTCCGCATCCTAAACCTAAAATATTAGTCCCAATTCCATATTTTTGTGCCTTACATGTCATTAAAGTGATAATAAACATGATAATAAACACAAGAATTTTCTTTACCATGGTTCATTAAAATAAAGATTAGCACACTTTTCCTCATTCCATCCTTCAACAGAAGTTTGTGAGAAACTCATTGATTCTGTGTCAACTATTATGTTAAAAACATAAATTACTCCTTCCAAAAATCCATTATCCATTGCAGGGATAGATGTCCCTATTTTTTTTGATATTATTTTACCGTTAATTTGCATAAGGACATCTACAATTATCGGAATATCAATCTTGCCGGATAAGGGCAACATTATCCATTTACAACTATTGTTTTCAGCTTTGACAGTGATTATTTCTGCCGATAGACAATTAGACGGAATAATTTTTCCGGTTACTAACGAAAGTTTACCTCCTTCTAAACATTGATTAATAAAGATTTTGGAAATAAACAGAGAATCAATCCCTTTACCAGAATAAAAATTTAATATAAAAGCTGTGGCTTTATGTGCGAAATTAAAAGTTATATCTGTGTCTGACTTTATTTTCATTTCTTTTTGGGAAGCCCACAAATAATCTTTGCCATTGGTTAATCCTTCATACATTCCATCTTTTAAAATGAGTGATTCCATAAAATTTGAATTAGTGGAAATAGCATAGAAATCATAGTTCCCTATGGGCATCATGATGTTTTTATCTTCATTTACAGTAAGATAACCATTGATGTCTGATTTGACAAAAAGTGGCGTACCCGGATATGAAGATTTTTTTGTAGGGTTATCACCTGCATTGTATGCAAGAATTATCGACTCAATACCCTCGGGCATCAAAGAAGAAGACTTTGTGATACCTTCACGCATATAACTGCCCTTGAAAGATACTTTCATAAGCTTATTCTCACATTGCCTGCAGCTATCTTTTTCTTCTTTTATACATGAAAGTGAGCTAAATGTCCCAATCAGGATAATAGCGACAGATACTAACTTCATAATGAATTTATTGTTCTGAAAGGGTAACACCACTTATGTTCTGTGTTGTCCAATCTTCAATAAGAGTTCCTGTGAACTGCATTGCAGAAGAGGATATTGTGAAATCAACCATGTAATAAGAACCTGACAAATAATTTTGTGCAGGAATCGTAGCCGTATATTTTTTACCTGTTACTGGAGTTCCTCCTATTGTTGCATTTACTATTACTTCTACGTTTAAATTTACTGCATTAACAGGAAGCATAATAAATTTACCCTTGTTACTGTTTAGAGCCATGGCAGTCAACGACCCCACGCTGTTTGCACTTTCAATACTGCCATCTGAAAGTTTCATTTTAGAAATGGATGAAGGCGCTGTTGGAGTGAAACTAATAGATGTTACGATCAAATTGGATATCCCGATGCCTGAGGTAATATTTATTTCTATTCCAACCGCCTTGTGCCAATAGACAAAAGAAACATTACCGCCATTAGCAATATTTGTACATTTTGCCCAGAGATAATCTACTTCATTTGTCAATTGGCCTGAAATACCTGATGAAAAATTAATTTCCGGTGCTGTTGAATTATTTAAGGAAACGGAATAAAAATCATAGTTTCCTTTTGGAAGATAAATAGGAGATGCAGGAGTGAGCAATCCGGATGAATTACACGTAGCATCTATTGGTGTACCTGCGACTGTTGGCGCAGAAGCTGTGTTTGCTTCACTAGAATATCCTATAATTGTCACTTTGTTGCCTGATGCAAAAGTTGAAGTTGCTTTTGTTTGAGTATCAGCACTGTAAGATGCGTAGAATTTAATCTCTTCTTTTTGTAATTTATTTAAATTCTCTTTTTGACATGAAGTAGAAATTAGTAATAATATAATTATTGAGTAAAATATTTTAATGCTTTTCATGATTTTTATGATTTTAAATGTTATTAGTTGATATGTATTTGTGGATCATAAACAAGTGTTTCCCAATCCATTATTGTCGTTATTTTGTAAGATATGTCTTGAGGAGTTATGTCAAAGTGAAAGTCGTAAACTTTGCCTTGTTCGATATCAGATGAGAGAAAAACTCTTGTATAAATAGAACTGACTTTTCGGGTTGATAATTCTTTAAAAGTGAATTTGAAGTTTAAATATTTTGATCTGACTAGTGGAACAGAATAATAATAGTAAATATAAGGTTCTGTTTCCAGGTGACAACTGTCGTAGTATTCTGTAACTTCTTGTGAATAATTGGACTTACCAGTGATGGTATTTAGAAAAACATTACTGTCGTCAGGAGCTGATATTTCAACATTAATAATTTCAAATAGATTTTTAGCCTCTTTATCCATGTTACAAGCAATTCTAATCAAGGAATTTGAAAGTTTGAATTTCATATTTAATTGATTTTTTGGCGCTTTTTTGATTTTTTCGGATAAATCAATAGAAAGGCATGCATATCCATTAACCATTCTTAGCAAATCATCCTTTATGTTTAAAATATTGTTTGATTTTATAGCTTTAAATGTGTAATATCCGGGATAAAGTTTTAGTGTCTTATCAGAGTAAAGTTCTCTTTCACCGGCTCTTATTATGTAATTAACTGTTACTACATGAGAACTTTTGTTTTGTTCGAAGACTTTAATTATAACTCTATAGTCTTCTCTTTGAAGATTTGTGTCATCATCAATAAATATAACAGGATATTTTCCGTAATCTGGACAATTGTCGTAATCTTCCTGTATGCATGATGATAACATAATTAGCAGTATTACGCCTAATATGTAATTGATTCTGTATGAGTACTCCATGCTTTTGTCTTGCAATTAACTGAAATTGTATTGTTGTTCTTAACTGTTAAACACAATTCGTAGGCATTGCCGCCAATAAAATCTTCTGACAATGTAGCACGATATATCCTTCCTGTTTGGAAATCGCCATCTATCGATGCATCAAGAACAACCTCAATGATCATGGACGCAGTACATGGTAAAAGATAAAAATTCATACTATGAGCATAACCATTAATTGATTCAAGTGCGCCTACATTATTTACAGGTGCTATATAACCTTCTGAAAGATAAATCGATGCTCCATCCTGCGACGGGAAAGTGAATTTAACATCGGTTACATTGACAGAAGATACATTACCTTCACTCAATATTGTCAATTTTATCTGACAGGAAACGTGTTTAAAATGAAATTCGACATTTCTGTCATAAGTTATATTTTTCTCCTTTGAAGCTGCCCACAGATAATCAATACCATTTACAACTCCTGATGCTTGGCCGTCATAGAAATATAATTGTGGAGAATTACCTGAATTTTCGGATATGGAATAGAAGTCATAGATACCATCAGAAATTGATAATGGGTATAAAGTAACAAGTTGGCCGTACCCGGAAGAAAAAGCGGAGACTGGGGTATTTCCGACATAATTTCTCAAATCACCTGTGTCAAAAGCATATATTGTTGCGTATTTACCATAACCAAAATATTGACTTGATTTAACATCAGGGTAAATTACAGAACATTTAAAATTGATGTTGTTCAATTGCTTAACATAAGGCACATCAATTTGATGACATCCGATAATTATTAATATTGAAAATAGTAACGCCCATGCTTTTTTCATATCTGTCTAATTCACAAGTTTAATCAGTTCACATGAATTGAGTAGTGGATTGTATAATACTGATTCAGTACCAGTTTCTGATATTTTAAATGGATGGAAAGCTGTTATGTTAATGATTGGGAAAATGTCATTGCAATTTGTAATCATATGGTCAATCCAAGCTAACTCATTGTCTAATCCTTTTGTCACATAGGTTTCGACATTTTTTAAATAGGTAGTAGGGTCATTACCACAAATTACTTCAAGATCATAAATCACTTTATATCCTTTGCTTGATCCTAAACATCTCACATATATTCTGTCAGTGATTTCATCGGCAAGTTCGCATACGTGTTTTCTTCCGAATTCATCATATGATATTTTATTGTGCATTTTAGCAACTCTTTTAATATGAAAATAGACTTGCACATACTTGCTATCCGGATTAATTTCATTTTTTGCAGAATCAGCTTGAGAAGTCTTCTTCTCAAAAGATAAACTTTGTTCCATCTTAGTACAGGAGAGAGCCAGAATAATTAATGTTAAAATTACTATTGTCTTTATTTTCATAGAATGATATTATATTAAGTTAATTAAGAGTATTGAACAGAATCATGTTTGTTCGGAGGCCGTTCGTGCAGGAAATGACGAAGTTTTATGCCTATTGGCCTTAGTTTGTTAACAAAGACCAATATTATGTCCAATATAATTTTCCCCTCCATCTCTCGCCTCATTTTGTGTCAAAAGTAAGAGAGAAGGGGTTTAATATTGCTTATAAAAAGATAAAAAAAAGAAAGAAAAAGATAAATGTCAATTTATCTATATCAATAATAATCAAATTGATATTTATAGAAAAAAATAATTTTAACAGATATTAGTATGAGCGATCGTCACACCCTTCCATCCAGTTGATGAATGCTGTATTTACAACTTTATTCCCACCAGGAGTAGGGTAGTCTCCTGAAAAATACCAATCTCCACTGTTTTCTCTACAAGCTTTATGAAGATTTTCTATACTTTGGAAAACAATTTGAACATCTGCCTTGATTTCATTGCCTTTGACTAGTTCTGCAATCTTGTCGGCAATTTGTTCATCAGTGAAAGGTTCGTAGATTTTCTTAACGTAATTGATATATTTTTCTTTAGGCAAACCAACTTGATTTTTGCACTTCATATATACATCAAGGATTATGTCATCCAAGCCATGTTCCTTCAGGAGGGCTATAGCTGCATTAAAGGCTATAAACTCTCCCATTCTTGTCATGTCTATACCATAACAGTCAGGATATCTGATTTGAGGCGCAGAAGATACAATAATTATTTTTTTAGGATTCAGAGTGTCGAGAATTTTAAGAATACTTTGTTTTAAAGTTGTACCACGAACTATGGAGTCATCAATTACCACAAGATTATCAGTCTCTTTTACTGCACCATATGTCACGTCATAAACATGTTCTACCATTACGTCTCTATCTCCATCGGATGTTATAAATGTCCTTAATTTAACATCTTTAATTACAATTTTTTCCGTTCTGGGCTCCTTTAAAATAATATTTTCCAAAGATTTTTCGTCAATTTTATCACCATTATGAATAATGTTAATGATTTGAGTAGTTTTGCGACCAACTAAATATTTCTGAATACCACTAATCATTCCGTAATAAGAACTCTCAGCAGTATTGGGAATAAAAGAGAAAACAGTATTGTCAATATCTTCGTCGATTGCTTTAATTACTTGTTTTGATAAAAGTTTCCCAAGCATTTTTCTCTCTTTATATATTTGACTGTCATTGCCTCTTGAAAAATAAATTCTTTCAAAAGAACAGCTACTCCTTTTCAAAGGTTCTCGGATTAAGGTTTCACTGATTTCTCCACTATTTTTAATAATTAATGCATAACCTGGTTTTATTTCATTAATCATTGAATCATTTACCTTGAAAGATGTTCTTATAACAGATGCTTCAGAAGCAACAGCAACAAATTCTTCATTAACAGTATAATATACCGGTCTAATCCCCCATGGATCTCTGAAAACAAATGCATCACCATGACCGAGTACACCTGCAACTGCATAGCCTCCATCCCAATTCTCTGTACTTTTACTTAAGACATCTGCAAGATTCAAGTTTTTTTCAATTAAAGGTGTTATTTCGATTTTACTATAACCTTCATCACGATATTTTCTATATTTATTTTGTATCTCATCATCAAGAAAATATCCAACTTTTTCAAGAAGAGTCACAGTATCGGCATAAAAGATAGGATGTTGTCCTGCCCGGATCAGGCTTTCGAAAAGTTCGTCTATGTTTGTTAGATTGAAGTTTGCAGCGATGGCAAGATTCCGGCTTCTCCAATTGCTTGCCCTCTTAAGAGGATGGACAAGATCAATATTATTTTTACCGAATGTGGAATATCTCAAGTGCCCTAAATAGATTTCAGAAATAAACGGTAAATTCATCTTTGCCCATTGTGCATCTCTTTGTTTTAAATTTTCAGTTACAAATGGCTCGTTTATTTTATTGAAAACTTCTTGAATCGGATTAGGATCACAGGAACGGGCTCTGTCCATGTATTTATATCCCGGAGGCATATCGAGTTTAACTCCAACCACACCTGCTCCTTCCTGACCTCTGTTACGTTGCTTTTGCATCATAATATAAAGTCTGTTTAATCCGTAAAGGTATGATCCATATTTGTTTTGATAATACTCTAATGGTTTAAGCAATCTTATCAATGCGATTCCGCACTCGTGATTAATGATTTCACTCATGATTATTTGGTTATAGGTCTAATAACGATTCCTCTACTGTTCTTGCCATCAATGCATACCTTTAATGGTACTTTAAAACGTATGTGTCTTAAATAGTTGCTTTCATGAACTGCTTCAAGAGAATCTAAATATTCTCTGTCAAATTTTCCGTCATCCAGAAAGGGATTAATTGTTAAATAGCCAATACCAAGTGATGTTAAATTTTGAAAAAAATGTGTGCCCTGACTTGGTTCGACATGAAAATTTTTCTGTCCACATTCGACAATTACTTTAGCCTCTGATATGTCTGACCATTTGACCGGAATTCCAAGCCAGGAATCACTTGAGCCCCATCTGCCAGGTCCAATTAGAATATAATTATTTCCTTCTTCTTTTAAATTTTTGTTAAGATAATTTATCTCCGCAGCAATATCTTTTGTACGGGAATTGTCAAAATTTTCTTCTCTTATATAAATAATATCTGTAATTCCTTCTATATTACCAACTCCAAGTGCCTTTTCAGCATAAATTATACAGTCATTCTTATCTATTTTGTCCCAGTTAATTGATATATAGTCTTGATTATCGGCTACTGGCCTTATTTGAAGAAGATTAAAAATTATGTCTTGGCCGGCATCGACATCCATGTTTACAGCAAATTCAATTTCTACAGGTGTACGCATCTCTGTTTGACTAATATTCAATATATCACAAATTATATCTGCCAATGGGAATACATCATGTTTTAAAATGTGAGCAAATGTTATAACTTTCCTTCCTTCAACAAGATTACTGTCAATTAACATCTCATCTTGTGCATTCCATGTAGAAGCTACATGTTGCATGTTCCTGAAATGTTTTATCTGATTTATATCAAATTTGGCTAAATTAACAGATTCGTCTATGGATGTTTTGAACTCTTCAGGTTTGAGATTCAGCGCATACATATGATTTTGAGTCTCTTTTAATGCAAGTTCAGGGGTCGAAAGTTGAAGAATATGTTTTGGGTGCTTTGGCGAAAATCTAAGACATTTCTCTCCTTCAACTACGAGTCTCCCAAGTCCGAAGGCCATATTGACAATCCCGTCTTCCGGTTTCTCGTCTCCAATAGGATAAAAATTAACAGACCTGGCAACTCCTGATAAAGTTGGAAAAAAGTATCCACTGTCCTCAGTTCCACATACATCCTGAATAACAACTGCCATTTTCTCTTCGCTGATAAGATTGGAAGTTGCTTGGATATATGAACGGCTTGATGCATAATATACTGATGCATAAACACTTTTTATAGCTTTGCCCAATAGACGCAGCATTTGGTCACTGTTTTGAGTGAAAGGAATCATGTAAGTGGAATATATTCCCGCGAATGGTTGATAATGGGAGTCTTCAAGTTTGGAGCTTGATCTAACAGCCAAAGGGCCATTAACATATTTAATATATTCACTTAAGTCTTCAATTAATCTTGCAGGAAGCCTCGAACTGGTAAATTCTGATAAAAGTTCTTCATCTGAAATCTCGGAATTAATTACATATTGCAGGCCATTTTCTTTGATAAATTCATCAAAGTAATCGGTTGCTATCACTATAGTTCTTGGAATAAGTATTTTAACTCCAGGGTATTTGTTCAACAGATTATGCTTTTGAAGCATGCTGTTAATAAATGCCAGTCCTCTTGCCTTTCCGCCAAGAGATCCTTCTCCAAGCCGGGCAAACCAAATAAATTCTTCATATGTTTCCTTATTGAACTTAGCTACAACTCCATGGCCTACTACCATTCTATATTCAATAATGGATTTAACGATAAAGTTTCTAAGTTCATTGATACTGTTGAATTGTCCTTCTCTGACATCCCTGATTTTATTTGCCAGATCAAACAGACCCCTTGAATACATCCACTTTGAAAGTCGATTTCTTGAAGCGTGATAGAGCAATACATCTTCAGGGATTTCCATTATTAAGTGCTGCAAATCTTTAAGATCTTTTGCTTTTCCGTATACAATACCGCTATTATTGTCTCTGAAAACAAAATCTCCAAAAACGAATTCTTCACTAATGTATTCACTCAATTCGAGCAAGAGAGTCTTTGAATGTTTAAGAATAAAACCTACTCCCATACTTTCAGCCACATTTCTCATACTTTCTTGTGAGGATTGCAGAAGAAACGGCATATAAAAATCATCATTTTTGATCATTTTGCAAAGATCAATCCCGGCATCAATTTTCTCACTTTCAGGAGGATCGTTCTTGTGAATGACAAATGCTACATCAGAAATTACTCCAAGAAGGTTTTGTTTATATTTCTGATATAGTGAGACGGCTTCTTCGTAACAAGTAGCAAGCAAAATTTTGGGTCTTGCTCTTTTCCTGAGTTTTTGCTGTTGTTCGTTAAGAGTCTCCTTTAGAAATTCTGCACTTTGCTCAAGTACAAGTCTATAAATTGTTGGCAAATAAGTGGAGTAAAACCTTATTGAATCTTCAACCAGAAGAATTGATTGTACGCCTGCGTTCAATATGTCATCATCAGCATTAATTCTGTCTTCAAACAGCTTGATGATTGCCAATATGAGGTCTGCATTGCCATGCCAGCTAAATATATGGTCAATTGCAGAACAATCTTCTTCTCTAACAATCCTTTCAAGTTCTCTGGAGAAATTTGAAAGCAAAACAAATGGAATATAAGGATGTTCAACCTTGCATAGCTTTGAAAATTTAAAGACATCAAGCTCTCCCACATTTATCATACTGATGATTAGGTCAAAATCATCGTCAGAATCGAGTAACTTCAATGCATCCATTGAAGAATTGACCCATGTAAAAGTAGGGGGATTGCTCAAGTTAAGATCTACATACTCTTTATAGATCTGATCTTCAATCCGCCCATCTTCTTCAAGAATATATGCATCATAACTTGTACAGATCATCAGAACTCTTCTTATTCGATTCTGCATTAGAATCTTATAATTCATCTTTGAACTTATGTTCTGACTCTCTTTTTCAGACATATAATAAATGTAGTTTATTGTTGTTTTCTGTAATCGTAAAATCCAACACCTGTTTTTCTGCCTAATTGCCCAGATCTTACCATTTTTTTCAAAAGAGGATGTGGCCTATACTTAGGGTCTCCAAATTCTTTGTATAGTACCTCCATGATAGCCAGGCAAACATCGAGTCCTATCAGATCCCCAAGTGCAAGAGGCCCCATAGGGTGATTGGCGCCAAGTTTCATGGCTTCATCAATTTCATCTCTTGTTGCAACGCCATCAGCAAGGATTGATATGCCTTCATTTACAAGAGGAATAAGAATTCTATTTACCACAAAACCTGGAGCTTCATTGACATTGACAGGAGTTTTACCGGCTTTTGTTGCTATATCTGCGACAAATTGCTGGGTTTCTACAGAAGTAAGTTGTCCTTTAATGATTTCTACGAGTTTCATTACGGGTGCGGGATTGAAAAAATGCATACCTATTACTCGATCTGCTCTTTTTGTAGATGCTGCTATTTCAGTAATTGAAAGAGAAGATGTATTAGATGCAAGAACAGTTTTAGGATCACAAATTTCATCCAATGTTTTAAAAATTTCATTTTTGACCTCCATTGTCTCAAAAACGGCTTCTACTATTAAATCTGCATCCTTGCAAATATCATAAGATGTAGTGCCGACTATTCTTGAAATAATTGATTCAACTTCACTTTTATCAATTTTACCTTTTTCTGCAAGTCTTGAGAGATTGCTATTAATTTTTTTGAATCCTGATTGAAGTTCGGCATCATTCAGTCCTTTCATTATGACATTGAAGCCAGATTGAGAAAAAGCTTGAACTATTCCGCCTCCCATTGTTCCACTTCCTATAACGCAAATTTTCATAGTTAATTATAATTAAATTATCGATTATTAAATTTAACTTTAGTTTTGTTTAAAAAGGCCTTCATGCCCTCTTTTTGATCTTCTGTACCAAAACACGCAGCAAAATACTGTATTTCATTTTTTATGGCCTCATCAACTGTGAGATCAGCTGAAATATTAATTAGATTTTTTGCATTACGGACTGCAATAGGGGCATTTTTTGCAATATCATTGGCTAATTTAATTGCATTTTCCATAAGAGTCTCCTGTGGGACAACACTATTTACAAGACCTATGGATAAAGCCTCAGTAGAATTAATAATTTTTCCTGTGAATATTAACTCTTTTGCCTTGGCTATTCCGACAATACGGGTCATCCTGAAATTTCCAGAAAAGCCCGGAGTAATACCCAGTCCAACTTCAGGCTGTCCAAACTTTGCATTTTCTGACGCAATTCTTATGTCACATGCCATGGCCAACTCGCATCCTCCTCCAAGTGCAAATCCATTGACGGCAGCTATTACGGGAACAGGAAGCAATTCTATTTTTCTAAAAACCATTGAACCAAAATATCCAAATTCAGCTGCTTCAATTCCATCCATTGAAACCATTTCTGAAATATCGGCTCCTGAGACGAATGATTTTCCTTCGCCAGTAATAATCAATACCCTTATATCTTCGTTTTTAGAAAGATTGTCTATTGCATCATCAAGTTCTTTTAAAATATAAGAATTTAGTGCATTAAGTTGAGAAGGATTACTGATTGTGAGGGTATATATCTGATTATCAATGGATATATTTAGATATTTGTATGTCATAATTTGTAATTATTTTTATAATTTATGCAAAAATAAGATAATTCCATTTACATATTAATAATTTTTCTATATTCGCAGCCGTTATGTACGCCTTTAATTTTTTACATATTCATTATTCTCTAATTCTCAGCCTATGCTTTGGTAATGAGGTGGAGAGTTGATGTATTTCAGAAAGATAACTTGAACGATATATGAACCAGCCACCTCAATATGAGGTGGCTTTTAATTTTTATGCAGTCATGAAAGAGAAACTTTATGTATTTGACACAACTTTGAGGGATGGAGAGCAAGTCCCTGGTTGCCAGCTTAACACAATTGAAAAGATAGAACTTGCGAAAGCTCTGGAACTTCTAAAGGTAGACATTATTGAATGTGGTTTTCCAATCTCAAGTCCAGGAGATTTTACGTCAGTTGTTGAGATATCAAAAGTCGTAACCGAATCGGTAATTTGTGCACTTACGAGAGCTGTTGACAAAGATATCGAGGTTGCTGCTGATTCACTTCATTTTGCAAAACGCAAGAGAATTCATACAGGGATCGGAACTTCTGATCCACATATCCTTTATAAGTTTAAGTCAAATCGGGACGAGATACTTGAAAGAGCAGTACATTGTGTTAATTATGCAAGAAAATTCACTGATGACGTTGAATTTTATGCTGAAGATGCAGGAAGAACAGACAATGATTACCTTGCAAGAGTAGTTGAGGCAGTTATAAAAGCCGGTGCAACAGTAGTTAATATTCCTGACACAACAGGCTACTGTACTCCTGAAGAATATGGCAAGAAGATACTCTATCTAAAAAACAATGTTCCTAATATTGATAAAGCAATAATATCTACACATTGTCATAATGATCTTGGCATGGCAACAGCAAATACCCTTGCAGGAGTGATGAATGGTGCAAGACAGGTAGAAGTGACTATCAATGGAGTTGGAGAGAGAGCAGGTAATACTGCTCTTGAGGAAGTTGTAATGGCTATTAAATGCAGAAAAGATTTCCCGGTAGAAACAAGTATAGATACGCATCTAATCATCAAAACATCCAGGTTGGTTTCTACTTTAATGAGAATGCCTGTGCAGCCAAACAAGGCTATTGTCGGAAGAAATGCTTTTGCTCACTCTTCAGGAATACATCAGGACGGAGTTTTAAAAAACAGAGAAAGTTATGAAATAATAGACCCTAATGATGTTGGTATAAATGAATCATTAATACCTCTTACAGCGAGAAGTGGTAGAGCGGCATTGAAACATCACTTTTTACGTTTGAATATTGATCTTACAAGTGAAGAATTGGATGTGGCTTATGAAAAATTTTTGAGACTAGCCGATGTCAAAAAAGATATTCATGATGAGGATTTATTAATGATTTCAGGGGTCACAAAAAATATTCAGACTCACAAAATTAAACTTAAATATCTCCAGGTTGTTTGTGGTAAATCTGCTATTCCAATGGCTTCTGTCAAGTTGCTTATTGACGGTGAGGAGTGTACAGCCACAAGTTCTGGTAACGGTCCTATTGATGCGGCCTTTTCAGCAGTTAAATCTTTGATAAACAGGAAGATTTATCTTGAGGAGTTTCTTATTCAGGCAATAACTAGAGGAACTGATGATGTTGGAAAGGTTCATATTCAGATTGAAAATAAGGGAAATATCTATTATGGATTTTCTGCAAATACTGATATAATTACAGCTTCAGTAGAGGCACTTATTGATGCAGTGTCAAAAATTATATAAAAAAGTGCAAATAAATTACAAATGAAAAAGACGCTATTTGATAAAATTTGGGAATCCCATATTGTAAAAGAAATTACTGGAGGCCTTTCTATTTTATATATTGACAGACATTACATACATGAAGTAACTTCTCCTCAGGCTTTTTCTGACCTGGATAGAAGGGGCTTAAAGGTTTTTAGACCATATAAGACATTTGCTACATGTGACCATAATGTTCCAACTTTAAATCAGCATCTGCCTGTACAAGACTCTTCATCAAGAATACCCATTGAAAGACTTGCCGAAAACACGTCCAGACACGGTATTTTATATTTTCCTCTTCAAGACAGACATAACGGTGTAGTGCATATTATAGGCCCTGAACTTGGGTTAACTACTTGCGGAATGACAATTGTCTGTGGTGATAGTCATACTTCAACACATGGAGCCTTTGGCAACATTGCATTTGGTATAGGAACCAGTGAAGTTGAAATGGTTCTTGCCACACAGTCAATTCTTCAGTTTAAACCCAAACAGATGTTGATAAATGTTAACGGAAAATTAACTAAGGGGGTTTGTGCAAAAGATTTAATTCTGCATATTATTTCAAAATTAGGTACATCTGCAGGAACAGGCTATTTTATAGAATTTTCCGGTGATACAATATCTTCGTTATCTATGGAGGAGAGAATGACGATTTGCAACATGAGTATCGAAATGGGTGCAAGAGGAGCTCTTATTGCTCCTGATGATATAACATTCAGATATTTGGAAGGCAAAGAGTTTGCTCCAAAAAATGAGGCTTGGATAGAATCGGTTAATATGTGGAAGTTGTTGAAAAGTGATGAAGGTGCAGAATTTGATATTGTTTACAATTTCAATGCTGAAGAGGTTGAACCAATGATAACTTATGGAACGAATCCTGGAATGGGAATAAATGTAAACGGAGTTATACCACAAAATGCAAAAGATGGAGATAGCTTTAGTAAAGCTTTGGCTTATATGGGGTTTGTTAGAGGAGAAAAAATCATTGGTAAAAAGATTGATTATGTGTTTCTTGGAAGTTGTACTAATGGAAGAGTTGAAGATTTCAGAGCATTTGCCTCAATTGTAAAAGGAAGAAAAAAACATCCAGACATTATTGCTTGGTTGGTTCCTGGTTCTAATGGAGTTCTGAGAGCGATAGAAGAGGAGGGGATAGGAGATATTCTAAGAGAAGCCGGTTTTGAGATAAGAGAACCAGGATGTTCGGCATGCCTTGCCATGAATGAAGATAAAGTGCCTTCAGGTAAATATTGTGTTTCTACCTCAAACAGAAATTTTGAAGGGAGGCAGGGAACCGGTGCTAGAACACTCCTTGCCGGACCTTTGGTAGCTGCAGCTACTGCAATTAACGGAGTTATAACAGATCCAAGAATTTATTTAATATCATGAGCTTTGAAAAATTTATAGAACTTATTTCAGAGGCCATAATTTTGCCTGTTGATAACATTGATACAGATCAGATTATACCTGCCAGATTTCTTAAAACAACTACTCGAGAAAATTTTGGCAAAAATCTTTTTTATGACTGGCGGTATGATAAGGATGGTGAGCCTATAGAATCATTTATTCTTAACAATTCTGATAATAAAGGCAGAATTTTGGTTGCAGGCAATAATTTTGGGTGTGGTTCAAGCAGGGAACATGCTGCTTGGGCATTATATGATTATGGTTTCAGGGCAGTAATTTCAACTTTTTTTGCAGATATATTCAAGAATAATGCTCTCAATAATGGCTTATTGCCAATACAAGTTTCTCGAGCTTTTTTTCAAAAAATAGTTGATAATTCTCATTCTTTGCTTGATATAAATTTACCGATGCAGAGTGTCACAATAATCTCCACAGGTGACAGTGAATTATTTGATATAAATACCTATAAAAAAGATTGCTTAATAAATGGTTTTGATGATATTGACTTTTTACTGTCAAATATTGGTGAAATTGAAAAATTTGAACAAATAAAAAGTACAAGCAGGTTATGAAAAAAAAAATAGCAGTTTTGCCTGGTGATGGGGTAGGACCTGAAATAATTGAACAGAGTATAAAAGTTTTAACTGCAGTTGAGAAGCGTTTTGGTCATTCTTTTGAATTTGCATATGGTTCAATTGGAGCATGTGCAATTGATGAATTTGGAGACCCATACCCCGAAAACACTCATAAATTATGTCTTGAATCTGACGCTATTTTATTTGGAGCGATTGGTGATCCAAAATATGACAATGATCCATCAGCCAAAGTGCGTCCAGAACAGGGTTTATTAAAAATGAGGAAGGATTTGGGTTTATATGCAAATATTCGTCCAGTGATTATATATAGTGCATTACTTGACAGGTCTCCATTACGGACGGACATTATTAAAAATGTTGATTTAGTGGTTGTTAGAGAACTGACTGGAGGTATTTACTTTGGAGAACCAAGGGGGAGGAGTGAAGATGGCCGAAAAGCCTTTGATACATCTATTTACTCTGATTTTGAAATTGAGAGAATATCAAGAATTGCATTTAATTTGGCCAGAAAAAGGAAGGGGCAGGTAACTCTTGTGGATAAGGCTAATGTATTGGCTACCTCAAGATTATGGAGAGAGGTGGTGAGTAGATTGCATAATGAAGAATTTAAGGAAATCAAACTCGACTTTCTTTTTGTTGATAATGCTTCCATGCAGTTGGTCCTTAATCCTTCTAAGTTTGACGTCATTTTGACGGAGAACATGTTTGGCGATATTCTTAGTGATCAGGCAAGTATAATACCTGGGTCAATTGGGCTTTTGCCTTCATCATCCATGGGTGTTTATACTCCTCTTTTTGAGCCAATTCATGGTTCTTTTCCCCAGGGTGCAGGAAAAAATATTGCAAATCCCATCGCTACAATTCTTTCGGCCGCAATGATGCTTGATGATGCTTTTAATATGGTATATGAGGCATTATCTGTAAGAAAAGGATGTGAAGCTGCAATTAACAATGGCAAGCTTACAATTGACTTAACAGATTCTAAAAAAGCCTGTACAACATCTCAGATAGGAGACTATGTTGCAGACTTTATTATGGAAGCACCATAATTGCGTCTATTATTAAATAGATACCTCCGGAAATCAACAATGTGGCAGGAATTGTAAAAATCCATGCTCCTACTATATTTTTAGCAGTTGCCCATCTTACAGAAGCAATTCCTTTTGTCATGCCAACACCGATTATCGATCCTGTAATTGTATGTGTGGTACTTACAGGTATTCCGGAGAGAGCTGTGCCAATTAAAGTGATAGCTCCTGCTGTTTCTGCACAGAAACCTTGTACCGGTTTTAGCTTTGCCAGACCATCCCCAAGAGTTTTGATAACTCTCCAGCCTCCGGTTATTGTGCCCAGTGCTATAACTGAATAACAGGTTATAGTTATCCATAAAGGAATATGAAATCCAGCATTTGGTTCATATAGATATTTAGCAATAAAATCATTGGTTCCCGCAACGCTGAAAAGTAGGACTGCAATTATTCCCATTGTCTTTTGAGCATCATTGCTTCCATGTCCAAGACTGAATACTGCAGAAGAAAATAGCTGTAAAACCTTGAAGTTCTTTTCGACCTTCATAGGATGTTTTTTCTTGTGAATCCACATTGTTAGGGCCATCATTAAGAATCCCAGAAAAGCACCAATAAGTGGAGAAAGGACTATAAATATCCCTACTTTTAGAATTCCTGTCCCTATTAGCGCACTAGAACCATGTGTAAACCAAACAGGACCAATCAAACCTCCAATTAACGCATGTGAAACACTGATCGGCATTCCCAGTCTGGTACAAGCATAAACCCATATAACTGAACCTGTCAGTGCAGACAGAATGATAAAGGGGTTAACTACATTTGGATCGACTATCCCTTTACCAATAGTATTTGCTACGTGTACTCCAAATAGAAAGAAAGCCGCAAAATTCCAAAAGGCAGCCCATAAAACGGCAGCAGTTGGGGATAAGACTTTAGTAGAGACAATTGTAGCTATGGAATTTGCCGCATCGTTCATCCCATTGAGAAAATCAAACAGAAGAGCTAAAACTATTGCTATAATTACTATTGTTAACATGACAGCAATATTACACCTGTTTAACAATAATGGACCTGATGCAGTCACTTATGTCTTTAGCTCTGTCTGTAGCATCCTCAAGACTTTGAACTATGTTTTTGTGTTTGACTAGTTCGATTGCATCTTTTTCATTTTCAAAAAGGAAACAATTAAAATTTTCATAGAGCTGGTCAACATGCCTTTCGATTTCAATGATTCTTAGCGTTCTGGATACTATTTCTTCATGTTGTTTCATTATGAATTCAAGCTTTCCAACCATTTCCTTTAATATTTCAGATAGCTCTATAAGATAATCAATAATAGTGATCATGTCCTTATAAGTGTTTTTAGGCTTGTACATCACTTGTTTACGGGCAGAATCATGGATAAAGTCCAAAAAGGTATCAATACGATAGGCGAGTATGTGAATATCCTCTCTGTCAAATGGCGTGACAAATGTCTTTTCCAATTCCTGATAAATTCTGCCTGTAATATGATCACCTTCTACTTCTAAAGAATTGATTTTTTTGTATAGCTCCTTTTGAACTTCATAGTTGCTTTCTAAAAAGAGAAATTTGAGTTCTTTAGTTGCCTGGTTAATAATATCCATCTGGGAGATGAACATGGGGTAAAATTTTTTCTCTTTAACAATAAATAATTGAAGAAATCTGTCAATTTTCATAC
>Ga0116147_1000111_pt1 | contig 95853 bp, 54 predicted proteins | sample AD_JPNHG3_MetaG_FD_89749 | JGI IMG/M metagenome (GOLD analysis project Ga0116147, IMG submission 89749) | Active sludge microbial communities of municipal wastewater-treating anaerobic digesters from Japan - AD_JPNHG3_MetaG | ecosystem: Engineered > Bioreactor > Anaerobic > Digestate | place...
AAACCGCTTCCGGCACGCCTTCGATATCTATTCGAAGGGAACAGGCCCCTTCGATTATGATGGCGAGCGAATTGGACGCGCTAAAAAGTTTCAACGGAAGAGGATGCGATCATGGATGCGATGGGGACGTTTTTATGGGGTTGCACGGTGTGCGCGGTCCTGATAGGTTCCGCCGCCGCGCGCGCGGAAAACATTGACTGGTGGACGACACATTCACTGGACAAGGCGTTTCCGGATTCCGTGAAGCCGGCAAACGCGCCGCAAGCGATTGCGTTGAAAGCAGCGCGAAACGATACCGAAGACGCGCAGGTTCTGCTGCGCACCCCGAAGGGTCTGACAGTCGCGAAGGCGTCGTTCTCGCTGCCGGATCTACAAGGGCCGGACGGCGCGATCATCGCCAAGTCAAATCTCGGCGCGCATTGGATATGGTATACCTACGTCCATAACAACCCGCCCGCGAACAAGGATCCGAAAACCTTCCTGCGCGCCGCGCCGGGATTCTTTCCCGACGGATTTCTCGAACAACCGGTCGTGCGCATCCGCGACGAATGGACGCAGCCGCTGTGGGTGTCCGTGACGGTCCCGAAAGACACGCCGCCCGGCGACTACACCGGCACGCTGGGCATAGACCTCGACGGGCAGCACATTAACGTGCCCGTTGCCATTCACGTTTGGGCATTCACGCTGCCCGACGAACCGACGCTGCATCAAACGGAGTGGTTCTTCCCCGCCAATCTCGCCGAATACTACCGGATTCCGCTCTTTTCCGACGCCTGCTGGACGTGGATCGATCGCGTCGCGCAGGACATGGGCCGCCACCGGCAGGATACGATCCTCACGCCCTTCACGATGCTCGTCTGCATGACGCAACAGGCGGACGGCGCGTTTGCGTTCGATTTCACGGCGCTCGACCGGTGGGTCGAAATGTTCAAGAAGGCGGGCGTCACGTGGATCGAGGGCGGCCACGTCGCGGGGCGCTGCGGCGGGTGGGAAAGTCAATTTGTCTGGTCGCGCTTCAACATCGTTGGATCGGACGGCAAACCGCTTGACACCGGCACGTTGTCCGAGGCCGAATTCGAGCCGTATATGGAGGCCTTTCTGAAGGGCGTCTGGGCGCACCTAAAGGAAAAGGGTTGGGCGGGCCGATACATTCAGCACATCGCGGACGAACCGATCCCCGTCAACGAGAAATCATGGACGGAACGCGCGGGCAAGGTGCGCGGGTGGCTGCCCGGCGTACCCATCGTGGACGCGATCATGCACGAAGGGCTTGACGGCTTCATTGACATCCGCGTCCCGCAAATCCAGCACATCAAACCCGGCCGCAAAGAGAATCCCAAAGAGGCCACGTGGAGTTACGTCTGCCTGTATCCACAGGGCGAGTATCCCAACCGATTCCTCGATTATCCGCTCATCCGCAACCGCATCCTGTTTTGGCTGTCGTGGTCGCTCGACCTCAAAGGCTTCCTGCACTGGGGATACGGCCATTGGAAGACGTGGGATCCCGTCCCGGCGGCGGTGGACGTGTCGCCGTGGATGGACGCGACCGGCGGCAGCATCTACGTCGCCGATCGCCAACCCCTGCCGGCCGGCGATCCGTTCATCGTGTACCCCGGACGCGACAAGATCTGCTCAAGCATGCGCTGGGAAGACATCCGCAACGGCATGGAGGACTTCGAATACCTCCATATGCTGCAAGCCTTCGCCAAGAGACCGCCCAAAGGCATGCCCCGTGCCGACCGCCAAACCGCCAAGGCCCTGCTCGAACGTGTCCGAAACGAAATCGCCAAGGCCCCGAACGCGCATACGCAGGACGCTTCGGAACTCCTCAATATCCGCGACGAAATCGGGGAACTACTGGGTCGCATAACGCCTTACAGACTGAAATAACGGTGGGGCCGCTTGCCGATACACAGCGGCGCTGCTTTCCACTTGATTCCTTGCCGCTCGGGCCTTAGTATACCGGGGGTTTGCGATGGACGGCGCGTGGCTTGTAGATACCGCACGCCGGAATCGCGGAAGTCGTAGTCGTTCGCAGTGCGTGGAACTCGGAATATTCCGGCTCCTGCCTTGTGAAGTCGGGCTACTCGGAGGCAGAGGATGTCGCGAAAGCTGGCGGTTATTCCCGCGGAATGTTCCGGGTGCAAGATGTGCGAACTGGTGTGCGCGATCAAGCATTTCGGCGTCAACAACCCCAAGAAGAGCGCGATTCGCGTGCTCATCACCTACCCACATCCGGTGGTTCGGATGCCGATTGTGTGCAGCCAGTGCAAAAAGCCACCGTGTGAGGAAGTGTGCCCGGTGGACGCGATCAGCCGCAGGGACGGCGTGGTGAGCCTCGATACGGGCGTCTGCATCTCGTGTTTTCATTGCGTCGAATCGTGCCCGTTCGGCGCGATGTACGCGCACGACGAATGCGAATATCCGATCAAGTGCGATCTATGCGACGGCGATCCCGAATGTGTCAAGCATTGCCCCAAAAACGCGATTCGGCTCGTCCCCGAATACGCCCTCGGCGAAAGCAAGCGCCTCAACAACGTCCTGGGCTACACCCAGATGAAGGAAATTGAATTCGTCGAAAAGGGCGAGACGAAGACGCTTCAGTACGCCGAAATTGGAAAGGAGCAGTTATGAATCTCAAGGGCGGCTATTTTTTCAAGGGATTGCACGTCAATCTGACCACGGGCGTCATCGAACGCCGCGATCTTTCCGGGGATTTCATCGAGCGCTATGTCGGCGGGCGCGGGTTCGGCGCGAAACTTGTCTGGGACAACCTCAAGGCGCATGATTTCCACATTGACCCGCTTGGTCCGGAGAATCTGCTGGTTGTGGCGGCCGGGCCGTTGACCGGTTGCTACGTGCCGTCGTCCGGCAAAAATTCATTTGTCGCAATTTCTCCGGCAACAGGCCTTTACGGCGATTCGTCCATTGGCGGCGGGTTTGGCGTCGAACTGCGCCAGACCGGCCACGATTATCTCGCCCTTGCCGGCGCAGCGCCGGAACTTTCGATCCTGTTCATTGACGACGAACACACCAGCATCATCCGCATGCCCGCGCTCAAGGGCAAAACCTGTCTCGAAGCGGAGGGCATCATCAAGGAGAAGCTCGGCTCGCACAACCTTCATATCGCCGTCATTGGGGTCGCGGGCGAGAACCGCGTCCGATTCGCCTGCGTCAATTCCGATTGGAGCCGCAACGCGGGCCGTACAGGCATCGGCGCGATCATGGGATCGAAAAACCTCAAGGCCATCGTCGTGCGCGGCACGAAGGATCTGCCGGTCCATGACATGAACGGACTTGTGGAGGAAACGCAAAAGGCCGTCAAATACATGACGGATCACAAGTATTTCCGGCTGTGGCAGCAGCAGGGCCTGATGAACGTCATCGAATACGCGAACTCGAAGGGCATCCTGCCGACGTACAACTTCAAGGCGACCACCTTCGCCGCCCACGACAAGATCAACGGCGAAACCATGCTCGAACATTACAAGATCGGCGACAGCGCCTGCTTCATGTGCCCGATGTGCTGCAGCAACATCTGTCTCGTAAAGAACGGCAAATACGCCGGCACCGTCACGGAAGGCCCCGAATACGAATCCTGCGCCATGCTCGGATCGAACCTCGGCGTCGAGCGGTTCGACGCCGTCCTGGCGGCCAACAAATTGTGCGACGAACTCGGCATGGACACCATCTCGACGGGCAGCATCATCGGCGCCGTCATCGAAGGCTACGAAAAGGGCGTCATCTCGCTGGCGGATCTCGACGGCAAGGGCATCGCATGGAACGACGACGACGCCATCCTCGACCTGATGCACCGCATCGCCCATCGGGAGGGCGTGGGCGATATCCTTGCGGACGGATCGCGGCGCATCATCAAACAGTGGCCCGAAATGGAAAAGCTCCTGCTCCAGGTAAAAGGGCTCGAACAGTCAGCCTACGACAGCCGGGTCGGCACGTCCATGGGGCTGGCCTACGCCACGTCGGACATTGGCGCGCACCACGCCCGCGCATGGACCATCGCCAAAGAAATCGAGGAGGGCGCGTCGTGGTCCGCCGAGCAAAAGGTGGACCTTGTCATGTACCACCAAGCCGTTCGGCCGCTGTTCGACATGCTCGGCGTCTGCCGCTTGCCTTGGATCGAACTCGGCCTCAACGAACGCCACTACGAGAAGTTTTACACCTATGTCACGGGCAAGACGATGACGCTCGAGGAATTACTCGAATTGTCCGATCGGGTCTACAACCTCACGCGGCGCATAAACATCCGGCTGGGTGCGACCCGCAAGGCCGATTCGCTCCCGTTCAAAGTGACCAAAGCCCCTGTGCTGACCGGCCCCAACGCGGGGAAAACACTCGATGAACACGAGTTCGAGAAAATGCTCTCGCTGTATTACGAAAAGCGCGGATGGGACAAGGATGGCGTGCCGCCGGTCGAGCTTGAAGCAACTTTTTGACCAGCAAAATCAAATATTTTCTGCTTTCAGCGGCGCTGTTCTTGGCCATGGACACCGCAGCGACGGCCTTCCCCCCGCCCAATATCGTTCTGATTGTGCTCGATGCGTTGAGGGCCGACCGGCTTGACGCGGAACGCGGCGGGCAGGGCGTCATGCCCGCCCTGCTCGATTGGTCGTCACATTCGGTGCGGTTCACCAACGCAACCACGGCCTGCACATGGACGCGTCCGGCTATGGCTTCGGTGTTTACGTCGCTGCACGTGGATGCGCATCAGGTCTATACAGGCACATCCACGCTGCCAAGCGCCATCGAAACGATGGCCACCTTTTTCAACAAAGCCGGATATGCGACAATTGGCATTCAGAGCAATAATCACTTGACCTTTGCCAATGGGTTTGCCCAAGGCTTCGACATCTATGACGATGATTCGGCGCCCATCCTGCCCGCCGATGAGTTGACGAACAACGCCATCGCGCGCATTGAAACCGCCGGGCAGCCGTTTTTCCTGTATGTCCATTACATGGACCCGCATCTGCCCTTCTGGCCGCCGGAGGCCTACCGCGCGCTTTTCGGCTATCCCAACCCGGGGCTGCTCCCGGCGGAACAGACCATCGCGGAGAATTTTTACGGTTACCTGTTCGATCAAATTGATTACACGCTGGGCCTGATACCCGCACGCACCTACGCCGAATTGTCCGCCACGGGGAAGGACGCCGTGTGGACCCTTTTCGACGGCGACTGCCGGTTTACGGACACGGAAGTCATGCGGCTGATCCTGTCCATTGCGCAAACGCATCCAGACACGATCTTCGTGGTCACGGCGGACCACGGAGAACACATGTTCGAGCATGGCCACTTGGGCCATGGCCTTACCGTCTACGAGCCGGTCTTTCGCGTGCCGCTGATCGTCAACGGGCCGGGGTTGGCCCCTGCAACCGTCCCTTCCGTCGTGACGACTGTTGACCTGCTGCCCACGCTGGCCGCCTTGGCCGGATTGCCGCCGCGACCCGCGTGGCAAGGAAAAGATCTGTTCGGAACGCGCGATCCAGACGGCCCCGTCTTTGCCTACACGCGGGGCGGCGCCGCGCCGCGCTGGGTCAACCTCGAAACCGTCCGGCGGGGTTCGATGAAATTGATTCACAACCTCTCGACCGGCGCAAGAGCGCTTTATAACGTGGAAAACGATCCCGGCGAAACGAACAACCTCGCTTCGCTATACCCCGAACAGGCCGCCGAACTACAGGCATTGCTCGACACGCATCGCGAAGACAATCTCCGCGCGCGGACCCGCACAACCGCCATCACGCCCCACCCCGGCGGTTGGATTGAGGAAGGCATGGTCCTGTCGTTGACGGCGCCGGACGGATCGAATTACCAATGGAAGAAGGACGGCGCGGATATCGTGGATGCCCCGCCCCGCGTTACGGGAGCGACAACCCGCACGATCATCCTGAACCCGGTCGTTCCCGAAGACGCAGGCGTCTACGAATGCCGGTTCGATGACGGTGCGAAAAGCATCCAATACACCCGGCCCTACATTCTGAACGTTCTTCCACCCAACAGCGTTCCCGCCGCATCACCCATCGCCCTCCTCGTGCTCGCGACGGTTATCGTGGTGTTGTCGAAAGCGCCGCTTTCGCTGGGGATGAAGAGTGTGAAGAGTGCGAAGGGAACCAAGCGCTTCTTGGGCCTTTTTCGTCCATAACATCCCTATCGCCCACTGGATAAGCCGGAGATCTTTGGAGCCTGCCGCCGAATCGCTCGCTATTCGCCATGCAGTTCGGCGGCGGCGGCAGGCGCGGCGTTGACGTGAACCGCGTCGTCCAGTTGGTCTTTTCCAAGTTCCTTCCCGGCTCGTTTTACATATTCGTCCGATCCCAGCCAATCGCGGACGGCCTGCACGACCCGCGATTCGTCTTCGGCTCGGCAGAGCGCCAGAACGGTCCCGGCCATGCCGGCGCCCGTGAGCGATGATCCCAATGCGCCCGCGGCGATCGCGGCGTCCACGATACCGTCGAGCACGGGCGCGCTCGCACCGTAGGCGCCGGGCGCCATTTCGATGGGCGTGTGTTGGGCGGCCATTTCGGCCAGCGTCCCGTCGGATACGTCGAACCGGTACGGCCGTCCGGATGCATCGAGGAGCCGGTCGCCATCGTGCCCGATGGACATCAGTCGTCCGGCGCCGCCCCAGTCGCCGTCCGTCAGCGCGTCCGCAAAGCGCCGCGCCCGTTCGGATTCCGCGATGCCGAAAAGGAGCGGCCCGCGCAAGTGTATCATGTCCGGTCTTTGATCCTCGGGAACGGTTCCGAAGTATTGCCGGTAGGCTTCGTCGAGTCCCGGCAAGGCATAGCGCGCGCGCAAATCGGCCAACGAAAGGGCGTCCGGCATGGCGCATAGGATGCGCGGAAGGTCTGGGATGCGTTCTTGGGTCACGCGCGACAAGCGGTCCGTTTCGGCGACGAAAGGTTCGGGGAATCCCTGTCGCCGCATCTCCTGACGGAGGATTTCCATCGCCAACGAATAGGCGAAGCGATTGCGCGTATAGGCCACGAGCGCCGCGCCGCTCAGGCTGCGTTCCGTGTACGAGTTGACAACCAAGATGCGCAGCGTTTCCGGAAATGCCATGCGCCGGAGACTCGCCAGGTTCAGATCCGGCGCGAACAGGGCCAAATTGACTAGTTCGCCTTGCCCACCGAGGATGATCGCAGCCTGGTCGCTCAGGCCGCAACGGGATCCCGTGTACCATTCCGCGTCGCGCGCCGCGAGGATCAATTCGAGCGGGGCCAGTTCCTTCCCGTTCAGCGCAAGCACGGCGCTGCATACCGCCACGCAAAGGGCCGCGGACGAACTCAAGGAAGCGCCCCGCGGCAAATCGCTCCCGATCGCGGCATTCATGCCGCATAGCGGCACATCCGGGAAACGATGCTGGATACCGAGCCATGCGCCGGCCAGATAATGCGACCAATGGCCGCGGCGCGCCTCGACCTCCCTTCGGACGCCGGGGGAGAGGATGTACTCCGTCCAAGATCGTCGGAACGACTCGCCGGCCCGCGCATCACCGGTCCGAATGACGGTTTCCTCGAAGTGCGGATCGGTGTTGACGAAAACAGAATCCGCGTCGGCCCGCGACTGAACGGCCGCCAGCACTTCACGCTGGTGGGTCATCAAGTTGAGGTAGCCGCCATGGGTGTCCACGTGCATGCCGCGCAAATTGATGCGTCCCGGCGCGCGAAATACGCGTACGGGCCCGTCGCCGAAGCGTTCCCGGAATCGTCCCAGAACCCGCCGCAGCAAGCGCAGGCGCGCCGCGACGACGGATTCGTCCGCCCCATAGACCGCGCGCAGGGTTCGTTTGAATTCAATAGGCGGATGCTCCAGCCGTTCGAGCCATGCGGAAACGTTCATCATCAATATCTCGCCTGGGAAGGGAAGACTTGGAACAGGGGACGGATGAATCCATAGAACAGATTTTCCGACAGCACGTAGATGGAATACCCGATAAGGTAGGCGGCGATCACGTCCACGGTGTAATGGTTGTGCGAGAGAAGGACGCATATCGCCATGGTGATCGAGCCGCAGAGCATGAGCAGTTTGAGGCCTTTTGTGTCGAAAAAAAGGAAGAAAAGGAATGGGATGCAGGTGTGGCCGGAAAAGATGAATTCATTTTTGAAGGTATAGGTTCCCATCAGGCGCGAGAACAGATAATCGAGTTTGCCCATGTCAATCATTTCGACCGGCGGGCCAATGGGGGAAAGAAACACGAACGCCGTGCGGATGAACAGGAACACGCTGAGCATGAACAGCAGGAACGGGATCCGGCGCGGATGGAAGGCGATGGCCGCGCCCGCCGCATAGAGGTGCAGAGCAAACCAGCCCCACGACAGGATGGGCAGCACATTGACCGCCGGAATGCGCCGGAGAAGCCAGTCGCTGCCCGTCGGCAGCGGGCGCTGGTCCGCGTACCAGCCCAGTTGGGTGTAGGAGAAATACGAGAGCACAAACAAGGCCAGCACGCCGGACAGCGTAATGATCCACCACCGGTAATGGACGCCGTGCCATTCGTCGCGGATTTGGTGAATTTCGGCGAGCGTGCCGCTGAGCAAACGCCGGCGAAGCCGTTTGATCTCGTCCGGGGAACGCTGTCCGATTTTGAATTTGCGGCGCTTGCTCATGAAACCACTGCCTGGCCTGTTTTGTTCATGCCGAATGCCGAAGAACCTTCATGCCTTCAAACCATAAAATACTGGCGGCGCCGGCCGCAAGCGCGAAAACGATGTCCACAAGGTGCAGCGGTGTAAAGTGAAACAGTTCGCGGAGAAACGGCACATACAACACCAATCCCAGAAACAGCGGCGCTCCGATGATTACGCCCCACAGGGCGTTGTTGCGCACCGAAAACATGGAGAAAAAAGTGCGGGACCATGACCGATTGGTCAGAATCAGGCCCAAATTGCCGACGATGAGCGTCGCAAACGTCAGGGTTCGCGCATCCTCGGCGCTGTGGCCGCGATACCGGGCGGCGGCGAAGACCGCCAGCACGATGACAAGCACACTGATTCCCTGCATGAGGCCCAACACGACGCTGGCGCGCCCGAACAACAGCGCGGATGGGTTGCGCGGCGGACGCCGCATGACGCCCTCCTCTTCCGGTTCCGCCTCGAAGGCGATGGAACACGCCGGGTCAATGATCAGTTCGAGAAAGACGATATGGACGGGATACAGCACGAGCGGCCATTTGAAGAGAACAGGAATGAGCGAAAGTCCCGCAATAGGCACGTGAACCGCCAGGATGTAGACCATCGCCTTGCGCAAATTGTCGAAGATTCGGCGGCCCAGCCGCACCGCCTGCACGATGGATGAAAAGTCGTCGTCGAGCAGGACCAGTCCCGCCGCTTCGCGGGCGACGTCCGTGCCGCGCCCGCCCATGGCGATGCCGATGTCCGCCGATTTGAGGGCCGGGGCGTCATTGACGCCGTCGCCCGTCATAGCGACGATTTCGCCGTTGGCCTTGAGCGCATTGACCAGTCGCAGTTTCTGTTCCGGCACAACCCGCGCGAAAATATGGGCCGTCCGTATGCGTTCCCGCAGGGCCGCATCGTCCATGTTGTCCAATTCCGCGCCGGTGATGCATTCGTCGGCGGAATGAAGCCCAATCTGCCGCGCGATGCACAGGGCGGTTTCCGGATAATCCCCCGTGATCATGATCACGCGAATTCCCGCCGCATGGCATTCCCTGACCGCATTGGGCACGGCGGGCCGAACGGGATCCTCAAAGCCAATCAGGCCGAGATATTCGAACTCGAAATCGTGCTGCTCGCCCGGCATGGTCTTTCGCCGGAAATGGGCCTTGGCCACGCCCAGCACGCGCAGACCGTCGCGCGCCAGTATTTTTACATCCGCCGTCATGGCGGCCTGTTGCCCTTCGTCGAAATGACATAAATCAGCGATGGCTTCCGGCGCGCCCTTCGCGGCGGTGGCGAATTCGTCGCTGTCCGGCGCGCGCCAGACATGCGACATGGCCAGCAGTTCCCGCGAAAGGGGATATTCCTGCTCGAGCACCCAATTCACGTGCAAATGCTCGGTATCGTGCAGGTACCGTTCCCCCAATTGCTTGAAAGCCTTTTCCATCGGATCAAACGGATCGATCTGGGACGCCAAAATACTGTATTCGACAATTTCGTGAAAGGCTTCCGGCAGCGGCTCCTTGGAGGCATAATCCACCGTATAGTCGCGGCCGTTAGCCAGGATTCGCCGCACCGTCATGCAATTCTGTGTCAACGTGCCGGTCTTGTCCACGCAGAGCGCCGTCGCCGCACCGAGGGTTTCAACCGCCGGCACGCGCCGCGTCAGCACGTTGTTTTTGGAAATCCGCCACGCGCCCAGCGCGAGGAAGATGGTCAATACGACCGGAAATTCCTCCGGCATCAACGCCATGGCCAGCGTGATGCCGGCGAGAAACCCTTGAAGCCAATCTTGCCGGGTCAATCCATAAATCAACACCACGGCCACACAAAACGAAACGGCAAGAATGGCCACATTCCGAACCAATTGTGAGACTTCGACGGACAGGCGGGTCTTTTCGACCGTTACCGATTGCAGCGCCTTGCCAATCCGGCCCAGTTCCGTCTGCATGCCGATTGCGCAAACTTCGGCAAGCCCCTTGCCCTGCACGACCAAGGTTCCGGAATAAACAAGAGCCTGATCGTCGCCGCCCGGCCGGTCCGTCCCGGCGGATTCCCGTTTCGCGGCCTCGTGCCAGGGCGCTTTGCGAACCGGCACGGATTCGCCCGTCAGCAGGGATTCGTCCACCGACATGTAACTGCAAGAAAGCACGACGGCGTCGGCGGGCACGCGATCGCCCTCGGACAACACGAGTATGTCGCCCCTTACCACGTCACGCCCGGCGATGCGCTTTTCAACGCCGTCGCGAACGACCAGCGCGCGAGGACTGGATAAATCGCGCAAGGCCTCCAAGGCTCGTTCCGTCTTGCGTTCCTGGTAGAACGTAATGCCCATGATAACGAACACGAACCCCAACAGCATCATCGCTTCCCGGATATCGCCCAACGCCAGATAGATCGCGCCGCATGCGACCAGCAACAGAAACATCGGTTCGCGGATCACCTCGAACGCGATCGTCGCCAGTCCGCGGGGTTTCGAGGCGGAGAGTTCGTTGGGGCCTTCCTGGAGAAGACGCCGCCGGGCTTCCGCTTCGGTCAATCCGCGCGGCAGGAAATCTTCTGTCTGTGGCGGTTTCACGGCGTCCCCGGAATGAGTATGACCGCGGAAACGGGATAATGGTCCGAAGGATAGCGCCCATCCTTGTTGAACGTGACGGTTTCATACCGCTGCACACTGCCGGCATTTCGGACAAGAATCCAGTCTATGCGCTGCTGTTTTACGTCGGGCGGCGCTTTGAATCCGCCAAACGTCACGTCGGGACCGAGACGTTCCCCGGCCAGGAGACACGCATCCTTGAATCCGCCCTCAACGAGGATTTTCCATGCGGCGGATGTTTCGGCGTTGGCGTTGAAATCGCCCGTGAGAATGACAGGCATTTCCCGCGGCAGCGATAACAAGCGCTGGACAATCAGCCGGGCCGATTGGACGCGGGCCTCTTCGCTTCTGTGATCGAAATGCGTATTGAGCACATGGAAAGCCGCCCCTGTCCCGGCATGGCGAAACCGCGCCCATGTGACCATGCGCGTGCAACTCGTGTTCCACGAACGGGAACCGTGCACTTCGGGCGTTTCGGAAAGCCAGTAATGGCCCGATTCCTCAGCCGTCAACGCGTCTTTCCGGTAGAACAGCGCGCTCATCTCACCCTTGCCGTCCGTCTCGCGCCCCACGCCGATCCAGGCATATTCCGGCATGGCCTCGGCGAGGTATTGCGCCTGAAACTCAAGGCATTCCTGCGTTCCCATGATGTCCGGATTCATTGTCCGGATCGTTTCGACCATCAATTCCCGGCGTTTCGGCCATGCGTTTTCGCCATCGAGCGCCGTGCCGTAACGCAAGTTGAACGACACCACCACGAGCGGCGTCGTCGCGCCGCCGATTCCACATACCAGACATCCAATAATCAAACTCACGGGCAGCCTCCTTTATCGTGCCGGCTTATCGTAATCGTCAATCGTTGTCTTCTCACGGGGTTTTCATCATGCCGACGGTCATGCGGGCGGTTTGGCGTCTTCATCCACCGGACCGGGACGCACGACAACGGGCGCCGTTGCGATCCGGGGCCGGATGGCCAGCCAGTCCACGCCCTGGAATTCCGGATCGGGGATGGCCCGTACTTCCTCGTCGCCGAGATAGGGGCACATGGCATCCACCCACGCGATGAGCCGTTGCCGACTCGTCTCATCCACAACGACGCCATGGTGTTTCCCGCTGGACACCATTTCAATCAACGGACTCCTGTACGAAAGGCTCGTCATGGGTTTCGGCGTCACATAGGCCTTCGGATCGCGCTGATCGAACGCTTCGACCATGAGCACCCCGGCGATGCCGAAGCCCGGCACGGGCTTTTCCGGCGGCGTATACGGCGCACCCCACGTCGGACGCCCGATCAACGTCATGTACGGTTCGGAAAACACCGGCGGACTGGGCCGTTCGGTCATATCAAAGGTCTTGCGGCCTTCGCCGTCCCCCTCGTGGCAGCGGGAGCAGTACCGGTCCAGCACGGGCCGGACATAACGCGCATAACTGACGGTGGTGTCCGGCCACGGCGGCGGTTCAATCGCGCGCGGCGGCGCGCTGCCCGCGATGGATTTTTCACCGAGTCCCGGTGCGCGGCTGTGCGATTCATGGCAACCCAGACACCCCCGGCTCTCGCCGGGCATCACGCCGACGAAACTGCGCATCGTCTGCAAGGCCCGAAAATGCCCGTCCAGCAATTGAAAGTGCAAAGCCTGCCCCGACGGAGCCGTAAATGAGACGGATCCGTCGCTTTCGACGGGCACGGTGCCGATGAGGCGTTTCACGCCTTCGGACTGCACGGCGGACACCACGGGGCCGGTCGAGATGTACGGGCGCTTGTGCCAGTAGGTGTACGTTTTGGCGTCTATCTGCCAGATGCGGAGATACCGCGCCTTGCCGCGCAGTTCTTCCGGCGCATTTTTGTAGACATCGTTGCTGAACAGCACACCCGGCGCGGGATTATCGCGCTCCCCGCGGGACGGCCACGCCACGCGGTCCACGATCTCATGCGGTTTCGCGCGCGGCTTGAGCGGCATCGCATGAAAAATATTGTGGACACCCTCATAGATCAATTCGCGGTTGCCGTCCACATCCATCAGATAGAGCCGGAACTTTCCGTCGCGTTGCGCCGATACAAGAAAATCACGCTCGCTCAGCGGGTAGGGCGAGTAGTACGCCGGATACTTGCCCGAGACGTGGTAACTTGGCGACTCGACGGGATCGACGGGGCCGTTGTAGCACTCGGGCCACTCGACATCGGCGGTGACCTTGGTCAATCCGTTGGGAAAATTGAGGCCCTTGTCGGGATCGATAATGCCCACGGACCCCGCAAACCAATCGTGATGGGCGCTGCCGGTGAACATCACGCGGCGACTGCCCGGAATATTGCGCGCGTCTTTCATGACATCCGGCCAGACGCTCTGATTGCCCCAGAACGTGGCCACCTGCGTGCCGTCGGGATGGGTGGTCCACAATTTCTGCGCGCGCCACAGGGGCTTGTCCGTGTACTCCCAACGGGTATAGACGACACGCCCATCGTCCATTACGGACGGCAGGTAGTCGGGTTCGTTGCTGTACGAAACCAGATAAATGTTCCCGCCGTCCGCGTCGGCCCGTGCAAGTTGGAACGAATTGGTGGGTGGCATGCACCGGACGTAATTATGTCCGCGCGTCGTCGCAAACATGATATGGCCGTCCGGCAGATAGATCGGATCCACGTCATCGTAGACCCCATCGGTCAACTGCACGAGGCCGGACCCGTCGCAGTTGATTTCATAAATGTGAAACGACTTTTCATTGTGCGGTTTGAAACAGAACAGGACTTTTTTGCCGTCAAAAGACACGTCGGGCCGCCAGAATGATCCATGCAACGGCGGCTGGGGCATCAGTTGCGTGACATTCCCCGCCGGATGCAGTCCATCGAGAATCAGCAGCCGCGCGCCGGGCACGGCCATGTAACCGAGACGGTGGCGCGTCTCGTGCTGCCATTCGGATCCCTGCGGATAGGGCATGTCTACCAGCAGCAGCCGCGAAAAATCGAGCACGGGATTCTTGAACATGATTTCACGTTTTGCCATCCGCACGGCCAGATATAAATCGCAGAGTTCCGTGGCGGCTTTCCCCGGAATCTTTTCCGCCAGCATGTCCAATCGGGCCAATGGTTCGGAAACGTCCACTTGAATATGCGCAGCCATTTCACGCGCCCAACGGATTTCATCGCGAATGCGTTCCGGTGTCGGATTTTGATCGGCCTGGTGCATCCAGTCGCTTTCGATTGCGACCCGGGCCTCGTCTTCGGTCAAGTTTCGCGTTTCGGGCGTTTCGGGTTTTACATAGGGTGCGACGGGCTCGTACACGCGGGGACGAAATGCGATTCGACGCCCGGCGTCGAACATCAGATCGAACCATTCCGGGGAACTTTGGGCCGGCTCGCCCTGTGCCGTCAAACGTTCAAACCGATCGCGGATACGCTCCGCCTCGTCCCATTTCGCGCGATCTTCCGGCGACTGCTTTTGCTTCTGATATTCCGTCAGCGGTTTATATTCGAGCATGAGTTCGATAAGCCGCCGTGCCTGCGCTTCGTTCAACGATTCGTCCTGGGACAGAAGCGCGCCGGCGGTTGTGCCGGTCCACTCGAAAAAGGCGGCGCATTCGTCCGGAAATGCGGTGCGCAATCTCGCCTCCAGCGCATCCGTCAAGTCCGGATCTGCCGCGGGACCGCGCATGCGGAGGTTCTTGCGCGTGTTGGCCACGGTTTCGGAAAAGGACGGCGCCTCCACGTAGAGTTTCCCGGCGGCAATGTCCAGCCGTTTGGAATTTTCCGAAATGGACGCCAGCCCTTGACGGAAAAGCCCCATGATTTCTTCCGCGCCCAGCGCGACGTCATAGAGGCGCAACTCGTCCAGGCCGCCCTGAAAATGCTCGTTTGTTCCGCCCATTGAACCAATGAACGCCGGCAAACCGGGCGACAACGCGATCGATCCCGGCCGTTCGAGGGCGCCGATTTCCTTCCCGTCGAGAAAGACGCGCATGGTGTGGCCGTCGAAGGTTCCGGCGCAGTGATGCCATGTGCCGTCGAGGATCTGTTTTGGAGCGATGCGTGCGTCGCATTCCACATAACCGTTTACATTCAAGCCCAGCGACAGGATGTTTCCGCTATCTTGAAACGAAAACAGCACACGGTCGTCGCTCTCCTGCCGGAAAATTTCGCGGAAACCCGTAAGGTCCAACGGGCGAACCCATACCATGATGGAGAGAGCGGACATCCGGGACCGATCGAAAGCACCGGCCCAGATTGCGTGATTGCCTCGCAAATCCAGCGCATGGCCCCGCACGCCTCCGCGGCGCACGATCGCCTGATCGGTCCTGGCCGTCCAGACCGTCTTATCCGGTGCGCCATGGAACTGAAGCGCTTCCACCGGCTCCTCGAACGTCCAAAGCGCCATCGGCGCTTTTCCGGCGTCGCCTTCTTCCGCATGCCCCGTTTCGTCAATCACCGCCGCAAGAACGAGTACACATACAAGGATCACGATTTTGATTTTAGAATCCATGGTTATCTTCCGCAATTCATAATACTTTGAATGCCGCGCTGCATCAACACGCCACGTATAGGGATCAGGGGGATTGCGTCCGGTGTTGTGCCGGAAATCTCAAAACCTGTATAGACCGTAAGTGCGTTTCGTCTTGCTCGCGCACGAAATGGGGCTGAATGTCGCATTCGAGTCGAGGCATCCCCGGCCCGCCGAATTCGTTGTCCGCCCCCGAATATCCTATACTGTCCGGCAAACACGGATCTTGGCGACATGGAACAAACGTCCCGAAGGCACACAGGCCTGATCCTGGCGATTATTCTGCTGGGCGGGTTGGCATTGCGCCTGTACGGCATTCGCGCGGAATCGGTGTGGTGGGACGAATACACGAGCCTGAAGTATCTCGACGCGCCAAGCCTGCCCGCATTTTTGCGCATCAACCATACACTCGACCCGGCGACCATGCCCGTTTACGACGCCTTCGAATACCTTTGGGGCCGGTTCATAAGTCCTTTGCCGATCGGACTGCGCCTGGCATCGGTGGCTTTCGGCATTGCGACGATTGCGGTCATGTACGCGATTGGATCGCTGGCCTTTGGCCCGGTTGCGGGGCTGTTGGCGGCGGCCCTCGTGGCATTGTCTCCGATTCATCGGCATTTTTCACAGGAAATCCACATGTACGGACTGGTGGCGTTGCTGGCCTCCGCTTCGCTCTACACCCTGCTTCGAATTTTGCGCGGGGGACAGTGGCCTTGGTGGGCGGCGCATGTGCTCCTGAACATCCTGCTGATGTGGAGCCATACCTTCGGATTACTGGCGCCGTTTGCCGAAGGCGTTTATCTCCTGCTCGCCCACCGGCAGCCGATCAACCGCCTGTTCGTATGGTGCGGCCTGCATGCGATCATGGTGGCGCCGCTCCTGTTATACGTCGCAGGGATCCAATTCTGGTCGCCCGAACAGACGGCTTCCTGGCAAAAGACACCCGGATTTCTTGAATTCCTGGGTGATGTTTTTGCGGACGATGCGATCCATCTGACTTACCAAATGCGCCCCTCCGCGCAAATGCGCGCATGGGCGCGGCTCCATCCGTTGTTCGATCTGGCATGGCTTGCGATCGCGGGCGCGGCGCTGGCCTGGGGCGCGAGACGCATGCCGCGCGATCGGACAACACTGTTGTTTATCCTGTTCCTGCTGCTTCCGCCGATCATCCTGTATGCGGCAAGCCTTGCATGGCGTCCGTGCATTTTTCCCCGGTACACGGTCTATAGTTCGCTGGGGCTTTACGTGCTGATCGGAGGCGCGATAGCGGCGCTGCCCCGGAATTGGATGCGCACAACGGGAACGATTGCGTGTGCGGCCCTGATGGCCTGCCAGACCGCAATGCTTTTTCCAGGACCTCAGCGCACCGACTGGCTGTCGGCGGGCCGATTTCTCAAACACGAGGCCAAGCCCGGCGAACCGATTTTGGTGCAAGTTTCCATCTGGAAGGACGTGTTGCTGTTCAACATGGGAGGCTGCGCCAATCCGGTATCTTCCGCCGAAACCATCGAAACGCTTGTGGATCAGGCGGCTTTTTTGCTGAATAGTTACGGTTGCGGCGACGCGTCGCGTCCTTGCGAGCGGACGGTCTGGATGGTGGTCGTGTTGGACTATTTCGATTCGGGACCACACAAACAACTCGACGCGCTGTTGGCCGCGCGAAATCTGCGGTACAGGGTAAAGGAATTTCAGGGTATCGAACATGTCCTGGCCTACGCGATCACGGCCACCGGCAAGCCGGTCGTGGACGGCAAAAGCCCGCCCGATCCGAAGGATTTCATGGAAGGATATGGCAATCTTGCCGTGGCGCTGGCCGAACACGGCGATCGCGACACGGCGCGACAGGCCCTCCACCGCATTCCGGGCATCGGATCGGCCGGATCGCCTACCCGCGACATCTATGGAAATCTCTTGCGCGCCATCGAATCGGGCAACGAGATATCCGGACCCGCCGCGGCGATCCGGGCCTTGCTGGACGGTTATGGCTATCGCCAGAACAACCAGTTGCGCGCCGCCGCGGAATCTTTCGAGAAGGCCACGCGCCATGATCCCGGCTATGCGATCGCCTATTCAGAATGGGGCATGGCGTTGGCCGATGCCCATGATTTCGATACGGCGGTCGCGCCGCTTCGGCGTGCCGGCGAGTTGAATCCGGATCTGGGCATACGTTATGGGCGGCTCGCCCAAGTGCTTGCGGAAAAGGGCGATCCCGCCCCGACCCGGAAGGCAATGGATCTGTTTCTTTCAGGTCTCGGACAACTCGGTTCGGGCCGGAACGACGAAGCGAGAAAAACGTTCGAGGAATGCGCGCGATTGGATCCCCAATATGCGCTTTCCCATCTATGCCTTGCCATTGTGGATCTCATCGAGAACAAAATTCCGGAGTGCCGCGCCCATCTCGAAAAGGCCTTTGCGGCGGATCCTGTTTTTCTTGGCGCATGGCGCCCCTTCATGGTGGCGTTATTCGATACAAAGGATTACAATGCGGCATGGCATGAACTGCACCGTATCGAAGCCGCGGGCGGTTCCGTTTCAACACCGTTTGTCGAAAGGCTCAGGGCCGAATCCGGGCGCGACCGCTAAGACGAGAAGGATGAAGGGTGAATGATACGGCTGAAAGGCAAGAGATGATGCGCGCCGCCCTATCCGCTTCCTCCATGTCGATCCGCCTAGAGTCTTCAAACCACAGCCTGCCAAGGGATATCCATGACTCTCTCCGTCATCGTGCCGACGTATCATGAAGCGGCCAACGTGCCGGAATTGATCGCGCGTATCGAACGCGTTCGCGAGACCTGCGCGCTTGATTTGGAAGTCGTTTTCATGGACGACGACAGCCGTGACGGCATCGTCGAGGCCGTCGCCGCGCTGAACAAACCCTGGGTCCGGGTTGTCGTTCGGACGGCGAATCGTGGACTCAGTCCGGCGGTGCTCGACGGATTCCGCGAAGCGCGCGGCGACACGCTGCTTGTGATGGATGCGGACCTGAGCCACCCGCCCGAAAAGATTCCGGAAATGATCGCGGCGCTCGATGCCGGCCATGATTTCGCGCTCGGTTCGCGTTACGTCCCCGGCGGTTCGACGGACGACCAATGGGGCCTGTTTCGCTGGATAAACAGCCGGGTGGCGACATGGTTCGCCCTGCCGCTGACCTCCGTGCGGGACCCGATGAGCGGATTTTTCGCGATACGCCGCGAGACCTTCGATCGGGCGGACGCCCTGAATCCCGTCGGATACAAAATCGCCCTGGAACTGTTGATCAAGTGCGGATGCAAAAACGTTTGCGAGGTGCCCATCCATTTCAGCAAGCGCGCCCACGGTGAAAGCAAACTTTCGTTCAAGGAACAATTGCGCTATCTCGAACACGTCCGGCGGCTCTATACCTACCGTTATGGCAACTGGTCGCATTTCGTTCAATTCGGGCTGGTCGGTCTTTCCGGCACGGTCGTCAACCTGGCCGTGCTCACCGTAGAGTTATGGGCCGGGGTTCCCCTCAAGGCGGCCGTGGCCGTGGCCATCCTTGTTTCGATGATCACGAATTTCCTGCTCAACCGCCGCTTCACGTTTTCCTATGCCGGCCGCGGGCCGTTTTGGCGGCAAATGTTCGGCTTTATCGCGGCCAGCTCGGTCGGCGCCGTGGTCAATTACGGCGTAACGCTCGGCGCGTTGTCGCTCTGGCCCGCCCTCATTCCGCAGATCGCTTCGATTATGGGCATCCTGGCCGGTCTCATCTTCAATTTTTTCGCCAGCCGCTACATCGTTTTCGCGAAAAGCCACCCAAACGACGTCTGAATCGCGATATCAACCGCCCTTGAACGCAACAACCCCGTCTGGAACCATCCACTGTTTCAATTGCCTGCCGCTACACCATGCAATCGCCGTTTTCGATGTCGCGAATCAGCGATTCGAGCAGCGCAATGGATTCAGGAGGAAATCCCCATTGTTCCCGCTGACGATCCGTCAGCAGGTTTTGAAGTTGCGGTAGCACAAGCATGTCGCGGGCCATCTCGCTGGTCAGCGATCGCGCGATGAATGCCTCCTCGTCGAAAGTCTCGAAGAAACTGTGCAGGCCGCGCTCCGCGTCGCCCCCGACCGCGCCGAAATCCTGACCGTAGATGTGAAGCGCGCCGCTGTAGTCCGCATAACTGCCCACGCGAACCTCCCGCCCGGAAGCCGCCGCGATTGTCCGCGCAATCGTCTGCTGCAGGAAAGTAATCGCAATGACGTTGTCCCCCCATGCCTTGTAGAGATCGCGGGATCGCCACATCGTGTTCATATTCAATACAAGACGTCCGTCCGCGTCTTCCGGGCAACGCAATTGGACCTCGCGAAGGCATGGGATATCCTCCCGTAAAAACGGGTCCACTGTCGGCACGGCGGTCGAGGCAACCGCCCGGCGGGAATGAGGGGTCTTTACAACGCGTTCGATCGCCAAGGCCATCTGATCAAGCGTCGAACCATCCGAGCAGGGATGCGCGAAAAGTCGCTGATGATAGGTGTACGGCCATTCCTGCGCCGACAATTCCCCATGAACCGCCTCGCGAAGCTTGTCGAACGGAACGACCCGGTAATCCTTGAGTCCCATGATTTCGGCGATATATACGCCAATTTCGCAAAACGAAATCGGAGGAAAACGCGGTTGCGCAAACGGATCCTTCACTTCAATCAAAACGCGGGCATCGCGGCTCGGCGGATCAATATACGAACCGGAATTGTCCTTGCGGTCGTATTCCGTCCGGATGGCCAAACCGTTTTCCCAAACGGCTTTCATGGCCCGAAAATAGGCCTGCGGAATTGAATCACCCACCACATGAAGCGTGGGTACGCGTCCATTGCCATTCGTGAAATCCGTCATGGCGCCATTCCTCCTTGCCGGTTGCCTGATTGAGGCAGCAGTATTTGCGGAACGAACTGGACGTGTCAAATTGATGCAACTTCTCGCCCACGGCGGGGATCCCATTTCATGGAAAGCGGGATTGTCCGCGGTCCGCACGTAAGATGCGTCTGTGTGCGTTTCATGCCGTACCGGCCGCGTTTCAGTAGAAGAGACATGATCGCGAGGCTCTTGATGGTTGGGAGTGGCGCATGTCCTCGCGCGCCACTTCGGGTTGACCGGCAAAATCAGAGGGGCTTTGCGTAAATACCGGTCGGCAAGGATGCCGACTTCCCGTAGCGTGCAGATTGTGGATGCCCGAATCTTTCTTGACGGGCAACCCCGTCGGCTGGCACAATATAGGCGGTTACGGTAATCGGCGGAAAGAAAACTCTTGACAAAAACGCCGAAAAGTGCTATACCATGACCGATAGTTCCATTGGTAGAAGGAGAATCGAATGCCTCCAAATCGGCGCAACGAGATTCCCGCATGTTCTTTTTGTGGCAAGCGCCACGACGAAGTCAATAAGCTCATCGCGGGTCCCGATGTAAACATCTGCGACGAATGCGTCAATCTCTGCTCGGAGATTGTGGCCGAGGAACGCAACCAGCGCAAGGTCAAGCGTTCGGTAAAGGTGCCGACGCCCGGTGAGATTAAGTCGTTTCTCGATCAGTATGTGATCGGTCAGGAACACGCAAAACGCATTCTTTCGGTGGCCGTGCACAATCATTACAAGCGCATTGCGGCGGGGGGCGTCATCGGCGGGGTCGAGATTCAGAAGTCGAATCTCATGTTGATCGGCCCCTCGGGCTGCGGCAAGACGTTGTTGGCGGAGAGTCTGGCCCGGATGCTCGATGTGCCGTTCGCGATCGTGGACGCGACCACGCTGACCGAGGCCGGCTATGTGGGCGACGACGTCGAAAATGTCATTCTCAAACTCTTGCAGGCGTCGGAATTCGATCCGACCCGCGCCGAGACCGGCATCGTCTACATTGACGAGATAGACAAAATCGCCCGCAAGAGCGACAGTCCCTCGATTACACGCGATGTTTCCGGTGAAGGGGTGCAACAGGCGCTGCTCAAAATCCTCGAAGGCACCGTCGCCAACGTTCCCCCGCAGGGCGGCCGCAAGCACCCGCAGCAGGAATGCATCTCGGTCAACACCCAAAACATCCTTTTTATCTGCGGGGGCGCGTTCAACGGACTGGACAAGGTGATCGAACGGCGGACCCGCACCAACGTAATCGGTTTCAACGCCGATATTCGTCCGAAAAACGAGCGCAACATCGGCGAACTGCTCGAGCAGGTCGAACCGGAAGATCTCATCAAATACGGTCTGATCCCCGAATTCATCGGACGTCTGCCGGTGGTGGCAACCTTGCACGAACTCAATCGAAACGACCTGATCCGCATTCTGGTCGAACCCAAAAACGCCCTTGTCAAGCAGTACGAAAAACTGCTCGAACTCGAAAAGGTCAAACTTCGTTTTCCGGATGAGACCATCGAGGCCATCGCGGATGTCGCCATTGCCAAGAACACCGGCGCCCGCGGATTGCGATCCATTCTGGAAGAAATCATGCTCGACGTCATGTTCGACGTGCCCTCGCGCAACGACGTGCGCGAATGCGTCATCACGCCCGGAGTGATACTCAATCACGAAGACCCGCTGCTGGTGTATGAAAGCGATCACCGCGACAAGGCATCCTCGGGAAAATCCGCCTTGGCCTGACGCCGGCAATGCCCCGCGCCCAGCGGGCTGCCATCATTTTTTGTGATCTCAATGGCGCAAGAGGTCGCTGAGAAATGGGCCGGAAGATCCGATTTCTTCCGGCCATTTCCTTTATATTCGGGCAAGGGCGTTACAATTCGGTTCGGAATCCGGAAAGCAGCGACGAAAGGCCGAAGACCGCCCCCGCGACAAGCGCCACCAGTTTGCCGGCCGCGACAAACGGCGCGAAAAACGAGTCCTGTTTGTAGACCTCGGCCTTGTATTCGACAGCCATCCGCGGAATCGTAACCCGTTGTATATGTTTCATCATCCGATCTCCTGTGCTCCTGTCCGCCTCACACGGCGGCCACGCGATTGGATGCCGCGCTCTTGTAGGCCGCGACGGTCACTTCGACCGCGCGCAGGCCATCGAGACCCGTGACAGCGGGTTCGCGGCGTTCGTCACAGGCCACGACGAAGTCGCGTACAAGTCCCAAATCGGGATTGCCGCCCCAGTAGGCCCATTCCGCCCGCACGGCCTCGTCATTATAGACGTTGATCTTCTGATTGAACGCGTCCACGCGGATGATACCTTTTTCGGCGACAATTTCAAGCGTCACGTCACCCCATGTCGGAAAACTTTTCGAGCGATTCCATGACGCGATATGCGAAACTTGAATTCCGCCTTCCATCTCCATGTGAAGGCTGCCGATGTCGTCGGTGTCAATGCCTTCGCGCAGCAGATTACCGTTTTCGCAATAGACCTTCGTGAACTCCTTTCCGGTAATCCAGCGCAGGGCATCGGCAACGTGCACTGTGTGATCCATCGTCGCACCCCCGCCGGCCATGGCCTGCCTCGCAAACCAGCCGCCGGGAAATTGTCCGTTGTTCGTGCAGGACACCGCATAGATGGCGCCGTAGTCTCCCGAGGATACCATTCGCTTCACTTCCATGAGCGGCGGCGAATACCGGCAGGGGAACGCCGTACCAAGACCCACTTTCGCCTTCTTGCACGCGGCGATCATCGCGCGGCAATCCGAAACGTCCGGCGAAAGCGGCTTTTCGCTCAAAATCCATTTGCCCGCGGCGGCGGCCTTTTCGACCATTTCGCGATGCCGCACGTTCTCGGACGTCACAATCACCGCATCAATGTCCGACGCGAGAAACGCGTCCATGTTTGCGACAAACGCCGCGCCAAACTGGCGGGCGGCGGCGCGCCCGCGCTTCGTGTCATCGTCCCAGACGGCTACGAGCGCCGCTTCGGGAAGTTCATTTAGACACGCCGCGTAACTATAGGCGTGCATGTGGGCGAAACTCATAATTCCGACTTTGGCCATGACGGCATCCTCCCTAGAGATTGACCGGTTTGCCGGATTCGACTGACTTGAGCGCGGCGGCGGCCATCCGGACGGCCGCGAGTCCGTCTTCCGGCGTCACGCGCGCGGCGGACTTGCCTTCAATCCATGACAGAAAATCACGCCACTCGAGTTCGTAGGGACTGACCGGCACCGGGCTGGCCGGCACGATCATGCCCGGCCCGCCCCCTCCCGTGTTGCGTCGCGCCACAAACAACGGCGCCTCGTCGCTATTGAACTGAATCATGCCCTTGTCGCCGCATATTTCCGCCTCGACACGGAAACCGGATGGATGGGCCCATGTTCCGATGACTTTCGCGATCAGCCCGCTCTTCATGCGAACGGTCGCCATGGCATAGTCAAGATGTTCCGGCGTGCTGCGCTGGATGGCCTGGCAGAAGATACGTTCCGGCTCGCCGAAAACGTAGCGCAGCCAATCGAGGTCATGAATCATGCTGTCGAACGCGACGCCGCCGCTCTGGGAATAATCGCGAAACCAGCCGTTTACGCCCGTCGGAAAGATTCCGCCCCGGTACAATTTCACGAAACCGGGCTTGCCGACCTTACCGGCCTCGACTTGTGCGCGCATCGCCTCGAATTCCTGGAAATACCGCACCACATGCCCGACGAACAGTTTGACGCCGGCCTTTTGCACGGCGGCCATGGCCTCCCGGCATTGTTCGACCGTGCGCCCGAACGGTTTTTCGCAGAAAATGTGCTTGCCGGCCCTCGCGGCGGCCGCGACGTAAAACGTATGCGTCGGGGTTGGGGTCGTGACGGCGACAATGTCCACGTCGCGCCGCTCCACCGCCGCGAGGCAATCGGTCATCGAATCCGCCCCATGGGCATCCGCCAGCGCCCGTGCAATGGGCTTCTGGACGTCCGCGCACACCACGATGCGCAACCCGCAATTCGCCGCCATCCGTGCGTGATGACGGCCCATTCCGTTGCATCCGACTATCGCCACATTCATTTCTCACGACTCCCCAATCATTTGGTGGGTTCCGCTTCGCGTCACCCACCCTGCAGTGTCTTCCTAATCCTTCAGGTCCTTTTGGCCTTTATGCCCTTCGGGTCACGGCTGTTTCAAAGTTCGATAATCGTCCCAAGGCTTGTGCGTACATGCGCGAGCATCGCGTCGAGCGAATGCGAGTATGGGCCGTATTCCGCGACGAGCGCCTTGTCGTAACCGATTTCGCGAAACGCCGCCATCACAGCCGGCCAATTCACGTTTCCTTCAAGCAACATCACAAAGCCGTCCATGTTGCCGGTCGAGGCCCGAAAGTCTTTCGCGTGAACCATCCGAATCCGATCGCCCAAAATGCGTATCCACTGCTCCGGATAGCCGTATGCCACGATGTTTCCCGTGTCGAAATACGCGCCGACCTGTGGGCTCTGGAATTGGTCTATGAAATCGCGCATCTCGACGGGACTCAACAAGAACTTGTTCCAAACGTTTTCGATGGCGATGCACACGCCGAGGCGCTCCGCCACGGGTACGAGACCTTGGATGGCATCGAGCGCGTTTTCGATTGCCGCGTCATACGATATGTCCGGCGTTACTGCGCCCGGCACCGTCAGGAGGGTATCCACACCCAGCCATTTCGCGATTTGAAGCAGCCGGGCAATCGCTTCCTTGCCCTTTTCCCGCATCGCCGGATCGGGCGACGACAGCGAATAGTCCCAGCCGACGCCCGACGCGACGCTGGTCAACCCAATGCCAATCGAATCCGCATGTCGCCGAATCGCGGCCATTTCGGCCTCGGTCGCATCGAGTTTGACCGGCCCGCCGGGCCCGCCGCAGATCTCGAACGCATCGAACCCCGCGCGCTTCACACGATCCAGCGCTTCCTGCGCGGGCATGTCATTCGGAAATGCCCATTGGTTGATTGCCGCTTTCATAAGACCATTCCTTCCCTGCCGTTCTCGCTGGAACGGGCGCCTTCAAGGCCGGACGCCCAAGGACGAAAGGGACGAAAGGGACCAAAAGGACTCCTCACCGACAACGAAAGCCCTTTGTGTCCTTTGTGTCCTTTTCGTCCTTTGCTCTCGCCAACTCAGCTTTACGCCTTCTCCGCCTTGGCGCCGTTCCGCTCATGGAAGAGCAGGGCAAACAACACCACGATGACCAGCGCCATGCCGCCCGGAATCAGCCAAATGGACTGCCAATTGCGCGCCACCAGCGTTCCGGCCGCATCCAACGTCGTAAACTTGTCCACAATCATGCCTGAAAGATTCGATCCGATAATCATGCCCGCGCCATACGTTACCAGCGCAATGAAACCCTGCGCGTTCGCGCGGATTTCCTCCGGCGCTTTCTTGTCCACATAAAGTTGGCCGGTCACAAAGAAGAAGTCGTAGCAGATGCCGTGCAGAATGATGCCGATGTAATAAAGGCCCATCAACGGCATCGTCGCCGCGCCATAGGCAAAACACGCGTAACGGACCGCCCATGCCAGCATGCCGATCAGCAACATTTTCTTGACGCCCAGCCGGACAAAGAAGAATGGCATGACGATCATGAAGAGGACCTCGGACACCTGGCCCAGCGACTGGTTGAGCGCCGGATACGGCATGCCCTTTTCGTTCAGGAACGGATTGCAGAAACTATAATAAAAAGCAAGCGGAATGCAGATAAGCAACGAACTGACGACGAACACCGCAAAGGACGGCTCCTTCATCAGTTTGAGCGCCGGCAAACCCAGAATCTGGCTGACGGAAATTTTCTTTCCGGCGGACTTCGGCGGCGTATGGGGCAACGCGAAGGAATACAGGCCCATCAGCAAGGAAGCGCCCGCCGCGATTTGCAGCGGCAGTGCCGTGTCTTCGACCTTCATCAGGCTGATCACCCACCCCACGGCAATCCAGCCAAGTGTGCCAAGCACGCGAACCGAGGGAAATTCCTTGGCGGGATCGGTCATCTGATGGAATGAAATCGCATTGACCAATGCCAGCGTCGGCATGTAGCACAACGCATAGCCGAGCAGCACCCAAAAGAACAGGCCGGGCGTCGTGACGGTGGAGGCCCAGAACATCAACCCCGCGCCAAGCAGGTGCATCACGCCCAGCACGATTTGCGCCGGGAAAAAACGGTCGGCGACCATCCCAATGAAAAACGGAGACAACACGGCCGCCCACGCCGTCGTGCTGTACGCCTTGCCAATGTCCGCGCCCGTAAAGCCGATCTTGCCGAGGTAGGTTCCCATCGTGACGGCCCACGCGCCCCAGATGAAGAACTGGATGAACATCATGATGGATAATTCGATACGAATTTTCTGACTCATCGATCGGCTACTCCCCAGCATCGGGCGCACGCGCCCGGCTTTTTTGGATCCCATGCCACCGGTTTACACGCTTATGATAGGCCATGTCGTCTTGGGGTTCAAGGCCGTAAAACACGCGCCCGCCACTGCGTCATCGCCTGCTCTGGATGGCGTCCACGAACCCCGTCGCACCGGCGCCGATGTGGGCCGCGTTGGCCTCGTCGGTGTCTATGTGCATCGCAAGGCGGTAATTCGGGCTAACGCGGACGAGCACATCGCCAAAGACGAGTTCACGTTTGCCCTCCACGCGCACGCAGACCACGTCCTTGTCGCGTAATCCCATGCGTAAGGCGTCTTCGGGGGTCATGTGGATGTGCCGTAGCGCACAGATGACGCCCTGCTCCAGTTCAACGGATCCGTTGGGACCCTCCAGTTTCACACCCGGGCTTCCGCGCAAATCCCCGGATTCGCGAATGGGCGCGTCAATGCCGAGTTTGAATTGCTCGGTCAGGGCGATTTCGACTTGGGTTTCGGAACGGACAGGACCCAGCACACGCACGCCCGCCACGCGGCCCTTGGGTCCCACGAGATCCACACGTTCCTCGCACGCGAATTGTCCGGGCTGCGATAGATCGCTTTTCGGCGTAAGGGTGCGGCCTTGGCCGAACAGCGCCTCGACATGTTCCCCGGCGAGATGTACGTGGTGGGCCGAAACCTCGATGGGGACCGGCATGGGCCTCTGGGCCCGGATGATTTCGGTAACGTACCGGCGTTCGATGGCGCGCAGGGTTTCCCGTGCGATCATGCGTTCTTCATCGGTTGGAATGACCAGAATCCGGACACGTGAATCGTCTGCGCCGATGTCGCAGACACGCGTGAATCCGTCGGCTTCCCGGTTTTTCCGCTCGTCAATGCGGATGCCCATACCGGCAAGATGTTGGCAGGCAAGGCTTCGCACACCAACGCTGCCTTGTCCGATGCCGCCCGTGAAGACAAGCGCGTCAAGTCCGCCCATGGCCGCCGCGTACGCACCGATATATTTGCGCACGCGATAACTGAAGGTTCTGAGAGCGAGCAGGGCGCGGTGATCGCCCTGATCGGCGGCCGCTTCGATCTCGCGCATGTCATTCGAGATGCCCGAAAGGCCCTTGAGACCGCCTTCCCGGGTAATCAGGCTTTCAAGACCGGCCGCGTCAAGGCCCTCGGTTTTCATGAGGTGAATCAGGACGGCGGGATCAATGTCGCCGCAACGGGTGCCCATGATCAATCCCTCGGCGGGCGTCATGCCCATCGAAGTGTCCACCGATCGCCCGTGATCCACCGCGCACACCGATGCGCCGTTTCCGAGGTGGCACACGATGGTTTCGAGTTCATTGAACGGCCGCTTGAGAAATTCGGCGGCCTTCATGGCGACGTATTTGTGCGAGGCGCCATGAAAACCGTAACGGCGAATGCCCTTCGTCTCGAAATACTCGTAGGGAAGGCCGTACAGGAAGGCATAGGGCGGCATGGTGAGATGGAAGGCGGTGTCGAAAACCGCCACATGCGGGATATTTGGGAAAAGGCGCATCGCTTCGCGAATGCCGATCAGGTTGACGGGATTGTGCAGCGGCGCGAGCGCGGACGCCTTCTCGATTTCGGCGAGAACCTCGTCCGTGATGATTTCCTGATGGCTGTACCGTCCGCCGCCGTGAACGACGCGATGGCCCACCGCCGACACTTCGTCGAGCGACTTGAGCACGCCCGTATCCGGCGCGGTGAGCGCTTCGATCATGGCTGCAAAGGCTTCCCCGTGACCGGCGGCCCGCAACGCCGTCTCGTCGTCGCCCCGCGCGGAATGACGGCGATGCCGCGTGCCTTCCTGGCCAATGCGCTCGATGACGCCATGTGCATTGCCCGCCTCGTCCGTTGTGTCGAACAGATTGTACTTAAGCGACGAACTACCGCAGTTGACCACAAGGAGTTTCATCGGCTTGTCCGTGGCAAGACGCAGGCCATAGGGATCTTCGCTGCGGCGCAACGCGGCAGCATTCAGCTGCGACTTCTGCTCCTCGTAGGCCGATGCGCGGGTACGATCAATAATAAGCCGCGACAAGTATTGAATGGCGGACGGACTGACGGCGATAAGCCGCGCGAACGCCTCCTGCGGGACGAGCAGTGCCCGGCAACGGGTCTTGCCAATGACATCGGCAATGGTTTTGCCCCCGGTCATGAGCGATATCTCGCCGAACAGATTACCCGGCTCGAGCAGGGCCAGCGTGCGACGGTCGCCCGCATCGTTCATGACCGATATTTCGGCCTCGCCGTCGAATAGAATGCCAAGGAAGCGTCCTTCCTCGCCGAATTCGATGATTGATTCGTTCTCTTCAAAGGAAACAAAACGTGAATTTTCGACAAGCGCGCCCAAGCGCCCGGCGTCAAAGCCATCGAAAAGCGCCACGCGTTCCTGAAGAAACCGCACCGCTGCCTGCGTTTCCATGCCGCCTCCCGATTCCGAATCCTGCCCGTTCCCGTTACGGCTTGTCCGGTTTGTCAACCGGGATAAATCGTTCGCTTTTCGCGGTCATACCGCATCCGTTGGCCGGTCTCGAGCGCGTTGGCGGCCATGATCGTCGCGGCGGCATGCTGATGGCCAAATTCAATGTCCGCATTGGGCCGTTTTCGCGAGCGCATGCAGTCAACCCAGTTGGCCACATGGTCTTCATTCGGCACGGGGTCGAGTTTGCCCTCCCCGAGTTTTTGATCACCGGCCCCGCCGTCTCCGGAATAAGCCAGTTTCTCCGGCTCCAGCGTGCCGTTACGACCGTGAACGGTGTAATGATTCCCCGCTGAATTCGTCAGGCCCATGCACCAATCGAACAAGAATCCTTCCGGATAATCGAGCAAAGCATGGAAGACATCCGTATGCTCCCGGCCGTCTTTCCACATGTAGAGACCGCCCAGCGCGACGGCGCTGTTCGGATAGGACGCATTCATAAGGATTGCGGCGGCATCCACGAGATGGCTCATCCAAAGACCTGAAATCCCGTTTGTGCACATCTTGTACAAGTGCCAGCGGCGCAACAGGCGCGGATCGAACGGGACCTTGGGCCGGTTGAACAAATAGGCGTCCCAATCCACATCTTCTTCCTTGCAATCGTCGAACTTGCGCGCCCAGCGCGGCTCGTTCACATTGTTCGCCGCTGAGATTCGCGTGACTTGGCCGAGTTTGCCCGACGCGATAAAGGCGCGCGCGGCCTTCCAGCAGCCCTCGCTGCGGCGCTGCGTGCCCGCCTGGACGACCCGGTCGTTTTTCCGCGCGAGATCCAACGCTTCATTCGCTTCCTCGATCGTCAGCGACATGGGCTTTTCAACGTATACATCCTTGCCGGCCTTCAACGCCTCGATCATAATCGGCGTATGCCCAAAATCCGGCGTCGAGATGACCACCGCATCCACGTCGCTCCGCGCGAGCACTTCGCCAAAGCGCGACGTCTCGAAGGGCTTCTTGCCAAACAATTTCTTGACCCTCGCCGCCGCGGCTTCCCGGTTGAGCCGCCACACGTCGCAAACCGCCGTGATGCGCACATTGTGCGATTCCTGCAATTTGCCCAGATCGCCGATGTGCGACCCGGCGCGTTCGCCCGTACCGATCATGCCGATGTTGATACGGTCGTTGGCGCCCATGGCCGAACCGTGCCACATCGCTCCCGCGCCCAGCGCCAGGCTTGACGCCGCCAAAAAATCCCTGCGTGATACCGGTGTCTTGTTCATATCGAACTCTCCCTCCGTTTGTGGCCGAATCATTCGCGCATGCCGCGCACACCCTCATCATACTTGAAAAGGCCCGTCCGGCGGCAATAAAAGATTTTTCCGGATTAGGCGTGCTTTTTTCGGCCAGGACATCTCTGTCCAAATGTCGGCTTGCAGAAAGCCATTTTGAGTAAATAGACAACGTTTTTTCCGGGAAAGCGTTCGTGGGACACCTTTTCTTCGCGATGAAGAAGAAGTGTTCCCGATCAATCGTATTTTGGGCCGCTCTGACATGCAGATTTGAGTTCGGAATCGCCTGGCCCGAACATCCGTGCCCTGTTTTCCATCTGCGTATATCTGCGCCATCTGTGGATCATGTGATTTTCCGCAGATGACGCAGATAGTCGCAGATATCGAACCGATGAACGGAATAAAAAGGTAAAACGTGGCTCCTTGCGGTTTTGTGGTTTTTTACAATTCTTTTGGACAGCAATGAGGCCAGGAAAAGAAGACAAGGGGATATGGCGTCATTGTTCCGAAACGGGGCAATATGGCATCATTCCCGCATGATGGAAGGGCAAGCAAATCAAACACATGCTGCACATTACCGAAGGAGCGAATGCCGTCCTTTCACGCGCGCGGAACGGGATCGCGTCACCGTCTTGTACGGCGGGTTGACGGAGCGGCACGGCGTGTTGCTGGGCGCGGCGTTCGCGCCGCTCGGCTACCGATCGGAAGCCCTGCCCACGCCGACGAATGCGGATTATCGAACCGGGCGCGAACTGGGCAACCCGGGCATGTGCAACCCGGCCTATTTCACCATTGGCGCACTGGTAAACCGCTTGCGCCGGTTGCGGGACGAAACCGGTCTTACGCCGCGCGAAATCAACGATGCCTATGTATTCGTCACGGCGGGATCGTGCGGCCCGTGCCGGTTTGGCATGTACGAGGAGGAATTCGGGCTTGCACTGCGCAACAGCGGATTCGAAGGATTCCGGGTCATTTTGTTCCAAGAGAAAGGCGGCCTGAAACAGTCCGGCGAGGAGGACGCGATTCCGCTCAACGCCCGGTTCGCTGAACGCTTCATCACATGCCTCATGGTGGGGGATCTGCTCAACGACCTTGCCATGCGCATCCGTCCGTATGAAATCGTCCCCGGACAAACGGAACGCACGTTTGGGAAAGTGATGAAAATCGTATGCGATGCGCTTCGCAGGCAGACCATGGCCGCGCCAACACGCGGGCGCTGGCTGACGGCGCTGATAGGAGGCGCGCTGTGTCGCCGAATCCCGGGGCTGGATCGCGATTCGGCGCGATGTATTGCGCACCGGTTGTTCGACGACACGCTTGTAAGTGCGCTCGCACGCTGCGCGGAATTGATTGATCGCGAAATCGAAGTGGATTTCACGCGCCCGAAGCCCCTTTGCAAAGTCACCGGCGAGTTTTGGGCGCAACTTACCGAAGGCGACGGCAATTACCGCCTGTTCGAGTTTCTCGAATCCGAAGGCGCGGAAGTGGCCGCCGAACCGGTCATGACATGGGTCAATTACCTGATTGACGTCGCGGCGCAACGTTTTCGCCATGGACGCGGCGGCACGACCAAGCAGACCAGGGACACCGCGGCACGGTCGCGCGCGGCCGACTGGAAAGGCGTGGCCGTTTTGCGTCTGACGGCATGGCTGTTGAACCGCGACTACGAACGGATGCGCCGAGCGCTGCGAGGCGTCCCGCATCCTCAAATTCCGCAGGCAATGCTGCGTAAACTGGCAAGGCCCTTTTTCAACACGCACATTGTCGGAGGCGAGGGCCACATGGAAATCGGCAAGACCCTCTATTGCGCCTTGTACCGGAAAGCCCATCTGGTCATAAGTGTAAAACCTTTCGGATGCCTTCCCTCGACCCAATCCGACGGCGTGCAACCGGCCGTCGCGGCCTACTGCGCCCGGCAGGGCCGTTCGGTTCACTTCGTTTCGATAGAAACATCGGGCGATGGCGCCGTACATGCCTACAGTCGCCTGCAATCGGCGCTTGACGAGGCCAGACAGGTCTGCGAACGGGAATTCGAGGAGGCATTAGCCGGATCCGGCGCTTCGCTGGAATCCATCCGTGCTTATTGCAGGAAAAACCCCGCCTTTCGCCGTCCGCTGTATTGCGTGGGACAGGAAAACCAAAATGATTTGTCAAGTTGGAGCCGGCCTTCGGCCTCTCATGTCGCCGGACGGGCCGCGCAATTCGTTACCCTGATGGGAAACCATTTGTCCGCACAAAGCGGACCAAAGAAATCACCGATATGGCACGACGCCACGGAGGCACAAGGATGATTGGCATGAAGGCACGAAGCGCCTTTTGGAAATCCCGGCGGCTGTCTGCGCTTCTTGCGCTGGGATGTGCGGGGATCCTATTACCCCCCCTCCTCTTCGCGCAGACAGACCAGACGGAGCAATCCACGCAACAACCGATGGATTGGTTGAAGGATATCCAAATTCCCGGCGCTCCCGGCGCATTGACCAGCATCCAGGTGTTGCAAGTCCGTGTCGGCGAAGAACCTTTGCCCACGGAAACGCCGGAATCGCCGCCCATTCATCCCACACCGGCGCCTGCGGAAACGCGGGTTCCCCCGGCGGCCGAAACTCCCGCGCCTGCTCCGGCTGTCGAATCTGTACCCGAACCATTTTCGGAGATCCGGACAGAAGCTGCCCCTGCGCCCCTTTCTGAACCGAAAATCACGGAAACGCCAGCGGAATCCGCGCCCGAAAATCCCGTGGAAACATCGCCGGCCCTTCCCGAACCCGCGCAAGCGGAACCGGCCCCCGTTACGAGCGCGCCCCCAGCCACTCTCCCGGAGTCCCCGATTCCCCTTGCGCCTGCGCCACCCGCGCCGGCCTTTCCATCCATAACGCCACCGACCGGCTCGTCTACCCCGCCGGCAAACATGAACTGGGTCAAGGATATTCAATTCCCGGGCGGTGGAGACGGCTCCGTCTTCATTCCGCTAGGCGCAGCCGGCGCTGCCCAACCGCCGACCGCCCCTCTCTCGGGTCCCCAGGGCCCCACAACGGGCCTTCTTCCCTTGGGAGCAACTCCGGCGACGGGCACGCTGCCGGAGTTCTTCAATCCGGTACAGACGCCTTTTCAACCACAAGCGCCCGCCCCTACGGAATCCGGCGACGAAGGGCTTGCGCTTCCCACGCCGACCCTGCTCACAAAACCACCACGCATGCCATCCAAAACACGGCCGGCCACCCCTCCGGACAATTTGCCGCCTCCCAAATATCCTACGTTGGTCGAGGCGGTAAAGGCAGGCGATTTGGCGGATGCCGAAAACCATATTTTGCGTCTGGAAGACTTGGACGGACGGGATCCGCGAGGATATACGGCGGTTCATTGCGCAGCGGAGGCCGGCAATCTGCCCATGCTTGAACTGTTGCTGGACTACGGTGCTCGATTGGATCTCGACGCGGACGAAAACAAGCTGTCGCTGCCGGTCATGATCGCCATGCAGGCCAAGCAATACGATGCGGCAAAACTGCTGCGCGAATTCGGGGCGGATGTTTCCGCCGAAGCCGCCGCCGCCTACGGTGATCTCGCCGCGCTGAAAGAAATCGTCGGAAACAAGCCGTCCGCCGCCACGGAACAAAACGCCATCAAACGCACCCCGCTCCATACCGCCGCCATGTTCGGCCATAAGGAAATCGCCGAATACCTGCTCGACGCGGGCGTCGATCCCGCCCAGGTGGACGTGGAAGGAAATTCCCCGCTCTTCATCGCGGCGCTGCACAATCACGGCGAAGTGGTGAAACTGTTTGTCGAACGGGGAGCCGACATCGGCCAGCGAATTTTTGCCACCGGCGACAGTATCCTTCATATCAAGGCGAAAAACGGCGACCGCGAACTTGTCCCCTTGTTGCTTTCGCTGGGCGCCGACATCAACGCCAAGCGAAAAGACGGATTCACGCCGCTCCATGTGGCGGTACAGGCCGCCCAAAAGGACATGGCCGCCTTTTTGATTGACAACGGGGCGGTCGTCTTCTCGACGGACAACAAGGGCCGCACCCCCCTCCATGTGGCCGCGGAAGCGGGACTCGCCGACATGGTGGAACTTTTGTGCGACACGGGCGCGACGGTCGAAAACGGCGACAAACTGGGATGGACGGCGCTGCATGTCGCGGCCCGCGAGGCCCGAAAGGACGCCGTGGCCCGGCTCGTTGAACGCGGCGCCGACGTCAATGCCCGAAACAAGCGGGGCGAAAGCCCGCTGCATACTGCCGTCATGGAGGACCGGATCAAGCCGCGCCACATCTGGAATCAAAGCCGGGTGCAAAAAGTCGAACCGGAACCGAATCCCGATCGTATTGCCGTGGTGGAATATCTCTTGGAAAAAGGGGCCGTCCTGGAAGGAAAAACCAAGTACGGAACGACCGCACTCCACGTAGCCGCGGCCGCAGGTCAGGATTATCTCGTGACCCTTCTGTTGGACAAGGGGGCCGACATCGAAGCCCGTGACGGCAACGAGCGCACCCCGCTTTTCAGCGCTTTCGAAAAGGATCAAAGCCGCGCGGTAAAAGTCTTGCTCGAACGAAATGCATCCATCCATGCCAAAGACAACATCGGCCAGATTCCGCTGCATGTGGCCGCCCAAGCCATGCACCCGGATCTTGTGGATATTCTGCTCAACAAGGGCGCCGATCCCAATGCGATCGATCAAAACCAATGGACTCCGCTGCATTCGGCCGCGGAAAAGGGATGTCTCGGCATCGGCGAACTCCTGCTGGCACACGGGGCCAATCCCACCGCAGCCGACATTTCACAACGAACGCCGCTTCACATCGCCGCGCAACGCGGAGACGTGCAATTGGTTAAGTTGCTGGTGGCCAACGGCGCCGACATCAACGCCAAAGATCGCAACGGGCGTTCTCCGATTCACGCGGCGGCCTGGGACGGCCATTGGGGCCCCGTGCAGGTGTTCATCGGCGAAGGCGCCGATATCAACGCCGCAGACATCAACGGATTCACGCCCTTGCATATTGCGGCGGAACAGGGTCATGTGCGCATGGTCAAACTGCTGATGTCCCGGGGCGCCAATGTCAACCTGCGCAACAGCGAGGGGCGCACGCCCTTGAAAATCGCACAGGACTCGAACAACGATGAAGTGGCCGCATTGTTGCGTCCGGCCACCGAAAGCGCCTTCAGCGCCGCCCTCAACAGCGGGGACGTGGCCGGCGTCAAGCGATTTCTTGAAGATTGTCCCGATCTGGCCAACATGCGCGAACAGGGTCTTGCGCCGTTGCACATCGCCGCCCGGCAGGGGCGGCGCGTCATCGTTGAATTGCTTCTTGGCCACGGCGCGGACATTGCCGCGACCGAGAAAAATTTCGAGGGCATGACCGCCCTCCACGAGGCGGCATACTGCGGGCACAAGGATGTCGTCGAACTCTTGCTGGTGCTCGGCGCCGATATCAACGCATCCGATCGCCGCGGCAAGACTCCACTGGATCGCGCCCTCTCGAAAAACCGATCGGAAGTCGTCGAGTTCCTGCGATCGAAGGGCGCCAAGAGCAATGTCGGCATCGTCCGGGGAACGATTGACCAGTTGGATAACCTGCAGGCCAAGGAGGAAGAAACGGGTCGCACGCACGCCGCGTTGAACAATGCCCTGATGTCGAACGTGTTTGGAAACAAGATTGACGAAGTTCGCCGTCTCTTGGACGAACACCCCGGTATCGTGAACACGCTCTATCTCGGCAAAACCCCGCTGTTTCTGTCATGCACACTCGGTTTTACCGACATGGTCAAATTGCTTCTGGAAAAGAATGCCGACATCACGTTTCGCAATGAGGCCGGTTTCACGGCGCTGCACGAGGCCGCACGGAACGGCTACTCGGAAATCGCCGAATTGCTGCTGGCCCGGGGCGCGGACACTTACGTAAAGAACTCGTCGGGAAAAATCCCCTTGGAAATTGCCGAAATGAACGGTCACACGGAGACCGTCGCCGTTATCAAGCGCTATATGGGCATTCAATAAAATGTCCCGTGCGGCACAACGCCTAACAAACGGGGACACGACCGTGTCTCCAACCATAGGCCTCGACGTCGGCAGCACAACCGTCAAGGCAATCGTCATGATGGCGAAAAGCCGCGACGTGGCATGGTCCGCGTATCGCCGCCATGAAATGCGCCAAGCGTCGGTATGCCATGATTTTCTGAACGATATCGAAGCGGCCTTTCCGGAAATCCCCCGGCATGAATTCCATGTCTTCGTCACCGGAAGCGGAGGCACGGCCGTCGCCGAAGCGATTGGCGCCCATTTCGTGCCGGAAACCAGCGCCCTATGCCGGGCTGCCGAGATCCTGCATCCGGAGACGCGCACGATCATCGAACTGGGCGGCGAAGACGCCAAAATAGTTGTCTTTCACGACACCACCCCGCACGGCGGCCGGCGCAAGACCGTGTCAATGAACGACAAATGCGCCGGCGGAACGGGAGCGATCATTGATCGTATCGCGGTAAAAACCGGTCTGTGCATCAACAATTTACAGGCTGTAAATTGGGCAACGGTCCGAATCCATCCCGTTGCGGGCAAATGTGGCGTGTTTGCGGAAACCGACGTCATCAGCCTGCAAAAACGGGGAACACCGTCGGACGAACTCATGGCGTCCCTGTTCGATTCCATCGTTCTTCAAAACCTTGCCGTGCTTGCCCGCGGCGAGGCCTTGCCGCCCACGGTTCTCCTGCTGGGCGGGCCGCATGTATTCATGCCGGGTCTGGCCGAGCGTTGGCGTCACCATCTGCCGCGTCGCTGGCGCGACCATGGTGTTTTCGTTCCGGACGGCGAGCCGGACGGACGGTTGATTATCGTGCCGGATCATGCGTTGTTTTTCGGCGCAATCGGCGCCGTGTGTTGCGGACAAGCCTTGATCGCAGCCCATCCTTCCATTGGCCGGTACCGCGGAACGGAACCGCTCCGCCGGATCATGGAGGAACGCCGCGTGCCGCAAGGACAGGCTGGACTGGTCCGCGATGATGCCGAACGGGAAGCCTTTATGCGCGATTACGCGCCCCCGGCGTGGAGTCCGCCTCCTCTCCTGCCGCAAGCGGACGTCGAGGCCTATCTGGGCGTTGATGCGGGTTCGACCAGCACGAAAGCGGTCCTGATGACTCCCCAAGGCAGCATCATCGCCAAGGCCTACCGGCTTTCGGGGGGCAATCCCGTCGAAGACCTGCGGCATGTCGCAAGCGAGTTGCGCCAAGGTGTCGAAACCGCCGGCGCTCGATTGCGGATTCTCGGCGCAGGCGTAACCGGCTATGCAAAGGAAATCCTGCGGCATGTCATGCAGGCCGACACGGCCATCGTCGAAACGGTCGCCCACATGCGCGCGGGACTTTGCGCGCATCCCGACGCGGACGTGATTTGCGACATCGGCGGGCAGGACATCAAGATCGTTTTCCTGCAACGGGGGGCCGTGCGGGATTTCCGCCTCAACACCCAATGTTCGGCCGGCAACGGCTTCTATCTTCAGGCCACCGCCGCAATGCTGGGCATTTCCGTCGATCGCTATGCCGACGCGGCTTTTTCGGCCCGCCACATGCCCGATTTTCCCCACGGATGCGCCGTGTTTCTGCAATCCGGAATTGTGGATGTGCAACGGCACGGCTGGACGCCCGGCGAAATTCTCGCGGGGCTTGCCGCGGTCCTACCGAAAAACATCTGGCTGTATGTGTGCCAGCGGCACAACCTGCCCCAACTGGGTCGTGTCTTTGTGCTGCAGGGCGGCGTCCAGCGCAATCTGGCGGCCGTCAAGGCGCAGGTGGATTTCATTCGGGGTCAGTTTCGGGAATCGGGAATCGAACCCGTGATCCGCATTCATGAACATTGCGGCGAAGCCGGCGCCCTCGGGTGCGCCATGGAAACACGGCGATGGATGGAAGCCCAACATCGGACTTCGACCTTTATCGGGTTCGATGCGTTGGAAACGATCCAGTGCGATGCGAGGCACGACGACTCCACGCGCTGCGCCGGCTGCGGGAATGCGTGTATCCGCACCATCCTCGAAATGCGCGTGAACGGGAGCAAACGCCAGGCCATCATCGCTCCCTGCGAGAAAGGCGCATCGGGACACCGCCCGGAACCTCCCCGGGCGCACAATAGTGACGCCGGTTTGAATTTGGCCGCGTTGTCCGCGCGCGAAACGTTCCGATCGCCCGGCCTCCCCCTTGCCGTACCGCGATCCGGACGGCTGGGACAGTGGGTTATCCAACAGCGCGAGAGACTACGAATCGGAATGCCCCGCGTACTGAATATGTATGCCGCGGCTCCGTTTTTCCTCGGCTATTTCCGCGCGCTGGGCGTGCCCGAAGACCGCCTGATCTGGTCCGGTTACAGCAACGAAAAAATGTACCGCGAAGGTGCGAAACGCGGCTGTATCGATCCGTGTTATCCGAGTAAACTGGCCATCGCGCACCTTCACGATCTGATCGCCCGCATCCATGAGAAAACCCCATTGACCCACGTCTTCTTTCCCATCATGGACACCTTCCCCACATGGCTGCGCGGTGTCGTCGCCACCCGGGCCTGCCCCGCCTGCACCGGAGCGGTCGAAGCCGCCACCGCCGCGTTCAGGCGCGATCGCGACCTTTTCGCGGAACGCGGCATCCAACTGAGAAAGACCTTTGTGGATATCGGCGATCCGCACCTGGCCGCGCGGCAACTGTGGGAGGATTGGCGCGACGATTTGGGCATGACCCGCCGCGAATCGCTGCGCGCCGCCGAGGCGGCATTCGCCGCATGGGAAGATTTCCAAGAGGCATGGCGATCAAAGGGACGCGCCGTGATTGATTCGCTCGAGCCCGGCCGGGGCATCGCATTGGTCATGCTCGGCAGGCCGTACCACGTGGATCCGGGGATCTCCCACGGCGTGTGGGATGCCCTTCACCGGCTGGGCTATCCCATTCTCACCATCGAATCGCTGCCCATCGGGGACGAAGCCCTGCGCGGGTTATTCGGAAACGATCCCGACGCGCTCGGCATAAGCGATGTCTGGCGGCCCAGTTTTTCCGAATACAGCAACCGCAAATTATGGGCCGCGAAATACATCGCGCGCCATCCCCGCCTGATTGGAGTCGAATGGTCCAGTTTTCGCTGCGGTATGGACGCGCCCCTGTCCGCCGTTCTCGAAGCCATTCTCCGATGCGCGGACAAACCCTTCTTCACATTCCGCGACATGGACGAAAACCATTCCCCCGGCTCCCTCGCCCTCCGTATCGAAACATTCGCCTACTGCCTCGAACAGTACGCCCGGCGGCTTGCCGGGCATTCATGGCCCGCCCTGTTCCTTGACAAAACACAACGCTGCGCCGACAATTAGGCATGTGCCGCAACTTTTTTGTATGGTGCATGAAAATTGCGGACCAAGAAATCATGCCCTTGATTGAGGCATTGCGGCCGAACCGTCTTCGTCAATCGTTGATCCGGACCGCCCGGCGCAAATCATAGGAAAAAGCGAGTCATGGACACCCCATTCTCCCCGATCCCGCATGGCGTGTTTTCCCTGATCTCGCACAATGTGTTTTCCCTAATCCCGTGGGCGATTTTCGCCACGGCGGCTCTTGGCGTGGTCGTTTACCTGGTGTATGAACGCCGGCGGAGCGAAGCGTTCCGTGTTCTGGCCCGCCAATATGGGTTCGCCTATCGCCGCAGAAGCGGAAGCCTGCCGCGCCAATTCGACTTCATGAATGTATTGCGCCAGGGCGAAGATCGCCAGGCCGTCAACATCCTGGAAGGGATCTACGAGGGACGGATGGTGTTGTCATTTGAATATAATTATACGACCGGCAGCGGCGAAGACAAGGAACAGCACTTTATGAGCGTCTTTATGCTTCAATTGGAGCGTTCCTTCCCCGAACTCCGCATTTATCCCGAAACCCTTTGGTCGAAACTCGGACAAAAGTTGGGATTCGAGGACATTGATTTCGAGTCCATCGAGTTTTCGCGGGCATTTACCGTGCGTGCGGCCGATCGGAAATTCGCCTACGATTTCTGTCATCCACGCATGATGGAGTACCTGCTGCGCCATCGCGAAACCATGCTGGAAATCGATCGGGAATGGATGTGTGCCTGGCGCCGGGAACGAAGCCGGCCACAGACGGTTATTCCGTTTCTGGATCAACTGGTTGAAATGCGGGCATTGATGCCCAACTATCTGTTCGCCGGTCAAACCGGTTGAGCATTTTTGGGGGTGGCCGGACAATGGAAACAGGCATGGGACATATCGGCATGGTGTTGGCCTTCCTTGCGGCGGCGCCGCTTTTGTGGCTACTGGCGATGTACAACCGTTTCATTCGGCTGAACAATCATTGCATCGAGGCATGGTCGAACATTGACGCCGAACTGAAACGCCGGTACGAGTTGATCCCGAATCTGGTTCGGACGGTTCAGGGATACGCAAGGCATGAACGGGGCGTTCTGGAAGAGGTAACGCGCCTGCGCCAGTTTTGCGTCGCGGAAACGGGCGCGCCATCCAGGCAGGCGTTTCTCGAAAACCAACTGGTGGGCGCGATGCGCCGGCTGCTGGCGCGCGTGGAAAACTACCCGGACTTGAAGGCGAGCGCCCCTTTTCTTGCGCTGCAGAACGAACTGGCAAACACCGAGGATCGCATCGGCGCCGCGCGGCGTTTCTACAACGGCAACGTCCGGGAACTGAACAACGCGCTGGAGAGTCTTCCCGCCTCCATCGTGGCCCGCGCATTCGGATTCAGCACACGGGAGTTTTTCGAGTTGGAAGATATCGGCCTCCGCAATGCCCCGCAATTCAAACTTTGAAGAGGCCGGCGCGGACGGGACCCGTCCGCGCCGCGAAGACATCCGAAGGCTGTTCAACCCGGTTTTTATTTTGCCCACAACGCCCGGTAGGCCCGGTGCTGCATGTAATGGTCGAGGAGGATCATCGCGGTAAACGCCTCCGCCACCGGCCACACGCGCGCGACAATCGTCGGATCGCGGCGCGTGACGGCGCTCAGGACGGCATTTTCACGGGAAACCTTGTCGATCGTTTTCTGATCCTTGGCGATGGTCGGGGTCGGCTTTACGGCCAGCCGGACCACGATGGGCTGTCCCGTCGCCAGACCGCCCGTAATGCCGCCGGCGTTGTTCGATTCGAAGTAGACGTTGCCGTCCTTGGCGCGGATGGCGTCGTTGCATTCCGAACCGCGCATGTCCTTCACGGCATACCCCGCGCCGACCTCGACGGCCTTGATGGTGCCGATGCTCATCATGCGGCCCAGTTCGCCGTCGAGTTTGCGAAACACCGGCTCGCCCATGCCCGCCGGCACGCCTGTCGCAACCACCTCGACCAGCCCGCCGCTTGAATCGCCCTCGTCGCGAATGGCGAGTATCCGCTTTTCCATTTCGAATGCCGCATCCGTGTCGGGACAGTTCATCGTCGGATGAATGCCGTGTTCCCTGCGAATGGCTTGGGCGTCCATGGGCTTGGCCGCGCTTTGAATGGTGATCAAGTCGCGTTCGAGTTCCGCCAGCACGGACATCTTATGCAGGAAACGCATATCGGGCGTGATCCGGCCTGATGTGTACACCCAATCGTAAATCGGATCATAGGCTTTGCGAACCGCGCGGAACGTGTCCACCTTCGCGCGCGCCGCCTCATGCGGCACGTCGGCGGCGCGCACGCCCGCGGCCTCTTTGACATACGCGAACACCTCGATGCCGTGTTGTTTGAGGATTCGCCGCGCAACCGCCCCCGCCGCCACGATGGTCGAGGTGTATCGTCCGCTGAAGAACCCCGCGCCGATGGCGTCGTCCCATTCGCCGTACTTGATGAAGGAGGCATACGATGCGTGGCCGGGTCTTGGTGTGCGATTGGTGACCTGGTATTGTTCGATGTGCTCGAAATGCCGGTCGAGGTTCGGAATGAGGATCACCATCGGCGTGCCGTTGGTGCAGCCTTTGTTGCTGAAACCCGGCATTGTGTCCGCTGCGTTCACGCCGCTGTAGATCACCGGGACGTCGGGTTCGCGCCGGGGCGAGGCCAGTTCGCTTTGTCCGGGCTTGCGCGTCAGCAGGGCTTCATAGATTTCCGCTTCGGTGATGAGCAAGCCGGGCGGCACGCCCTGCAAGTGAACTGTCAGCCCTTCCTGGTAACTGCCGCCTGCCACGGTGGTCTGAAACAATGTGCCGTACGTGCATCCAAACATGTTTTATTCTCCTTGGTTGTTCGCTTCGCATTGCCGGCGCGGCCGCATCAGGCAACGCTGTCCGATTCCCATTGGCGCCCCCATTCGGGCCGCAGCCGCGCCTGAACTTCCCATAAATCCAGAATGGCCAGCGCGGCCATGCTTTCTATAACGGGCACCGCACGCGGAACTATACACGGATCGTGGCGTCCTTTCACCTTGATCGTACAGTCCTCGCCTGAAATGTTTAACGTGCGCTGCGGCTTGGCTATCGAGGAGGTCGGCTTGACCGCCACGCGCATCACGATGGGCTCGCCGGTCGAAATGCCGCCCAAAATACCGCCGCAATGGTTACTGACAAAAGTTCCGCCGGCCATGGGATCGTTCGACTCGCTGCCGTGCATCCGCGCCAGGGCAAAACCCAGGCCGACTTCGACGCCTTTCACCGCGCCCATGGTCATGATGGCGCTTGTGAGGCGCGCATCGAGTTTGCCGAAGACGGGATCGCCCAGTCCCGGCGGCACGCCAAGGATTTCCAACTGCACGATGCCGCCGACCGAATCGCAGTCCTTGCGCGCGGCCAAAACGGCTTCTTCCATCGCCTTGGCCGCCTCGGGATCGGCGCAACGCACCGGATTGCCCTCGATGGCATCATAGTCGCACGTTTGCGCGCGGATGCCGGCCAATTCCACGGTATGCGCCACGATACGAACGCCGCGCCTTGCCAAAAGTTCCTTGGCGACGGCCCCGCCGGCCACTCGGCACGCCGTTTCGCGCCCGGATGAACGTCCGCCGCCCCGATGGTCCCGGAGGCCGTACTTGCGGTAGAACGTAAAGTCCGCGTGGCCGGGCCGGAACACGTCCTTGAGATCATCGTAATTTTCGGAACGCTGATCCTGGTTGTAAATGATCATGGCGATCGGCGCGCCGGTGGTTTTACCCTCGAACACACCCGACAGGATATGAACCGTGTCGGATTCCTTCCGGTAGGTAACGACCTTGCTTTGCCCCGGCCGCCGCCGGTCGAGTTCGCGCTGAATCGTTTCCTCTGAAATCTCGATGCCGGGTCGAATGCCGTCGAGCACGGCGCCAATCGCCGGTCCATGGCTTTCGCCAAAAGTCGTCAGGCGGATAATTTCACCGAAGGTGTTCGCGGATCGGCTCAGAATGGCCAGTTCCTCGTTGATAAGGGCGCCGGCCTCTTCCGCCAGTTCCTCCGGCGTGCCTTCGGTCGTATCCAGCACCACGTCCGCGAACGGTCGCAGCACTTCATCGCGAAACGCGACTTCCCGCGTGAATCGTTCCCGGCCCTCCGGCCCTTCCAGCCACGGCGGCGTCCCATGGGCCGTTGCGCGTTCCCACAAGACTTCCGGGGACGCAATCAGATAGATCAGCAAGGCGTCGTGACGCAACAGGCGGCGCGAATCCGGATTCAGCATGATGGATCCGCCGGTAATTATCAGATGCCAATCATAGGCGTTCGCGTCCTTTGCCACGTCGCATTCCAACTCTCGAAAATAGGATTCTCCATGTTCGGCGAAGATCTCGCGGCAGGTTAGGCGATGCCCGTCCCGTTTTTCGTGCAGATCTTCGATCATGCGGTCCGTATCTATGGTTTGCAGTCCCGTGTTGGCCGAAAGGACCCGGCCGATGGACGATTTTCCAGCGCCTTTGGGACCCATGATGACAATCTTCACGGCGATATACCTTTCTTTTCCGGCGCTTTGCGCGAATTCACTCCCGGGGAAACAAAGTAGAACCCATCGGCCGCATGTCGGGAAAAAGGATCATGTCTGGAATTCCACAATTCCACCGATGGCCGACAGCGATGCGGCGAAGGCCGGAAAAGTCACGGCCACCGCATCCGCGCCATGAATGCGCGTCACACCCGTCGCGCGGCTGGCCGCGACGGCCAGCGCCATGATAACGCGGTGATCGCCATGTCCCTGCACTTCGGCCCCGCGCAACGCGCCGCCATGAACGATCAAGCCGTCCGGCAATTCCTCGATATGCGCGCCCATTTTGGCCAACTCGCGTCCCATTACGGCAATGCGGTCCGTTTCCTTGATGCGCGCCTGCGGAACATTGAGCAGGCGCGTCTCGCCCTCGGCGAAACAACCCATGACGGCCATCATCGGCAACGCATCCGGCGTCGCATTCAGATCCAGATCGCAGCCCTTCAACGTGTTGCCCCGGACTCGAATCGTCTCCGAACCGGTTTCGATGTCGGCGCCCATGCGCCGGAGATATTCGACGACCGCCCTGTCGCCCTGGGTATCGTTCATGTCAAGCCCGGCGCAGGAGACATCGTTGCCGGGCAACGCGCCCGCAGCCAAGAAGAACGTCGCCGACGAAAAATCGCCCGGTATCCTCCGGTCGAATGCGCGATAGCGCTGGCCGCCCGGCACGGTAAATGCCGCAAACCCGTTCGCATGCCAAACGATACCCTCATGGCGAAGCCAATCAAGCGTCATTTCCACATACGGTTTCTCATGCAAGAGCGCCACATCAATGCGCGTTTCGCCTTGTGCCAACGGCGCATTCAACAGAAGGCTCGTAAGATACTGGCTGCTGACGGCCTCGATGGCCGTATCGCCCCCGCGCCAAGGCCCCGCCACCACAAATGGCGGGCAGCCGTTGTTCCTCGTCGAACGAACGGAAGCGCCCAGATCGTTCAGGGAAGCCGCGAGAGGCCCGGAAGGCCGTCGCCGGATTTGTGCATCACCGGTCAGCACCGCGGCGCCTTCTTCAATCAACGCGCAGGTTCCCATCACGATATTGAGCGTAGTGCCGGAATTTCCGACATCAATCACATCGTCCGGAACCCGCGGTTTTCCGGCAAAGCCCTTGACATGCCACGCGTCCGCGCCCGTTTCGATGGCCGCGCCCAACGCCCGATAAGCCGCAACGGCCGAACGCGCATCCTGCGAGTCGAGCGGCTGCCGAATCACACTCTCACCCTCCGCCAGCGAGGCAATCGCCACCGCGCGGATCGTGTGCGATTTCGATCCGGGGATCTCCACCGATCCCCGCAAGGTTGCCGCTTCGCAAATCCAGTCCATACCCATCTCTCCGCCAAATTCAAACGATCATAGGGTATTTCAGACTTTCCTGTCCAGCAAGGCCCGACAAAATACCCGGTCTTGTCGCCAAGGGCTTGCCTTTGTATAATCGGGGAAACGCGGGGAGAAACGGTAGATGGCCGATCCGGAATGCCTGAGAGTGTTGCGGCAGGGTCCTCACGCGTGGAATGCGTGGCGGGGACCCAGCGGATATACCCGTGTGGATCTGTCCGAGGCGAATCTTGATCGGATGATTCTGTGCGGTGTCAATCTCGAAGGGGCGAATCTCTTGATGGCGCGATTGGCGGGCGCCAACCTCCGCGGCGCCATTCTCAAAGGGGCGGATCTGCGCAAGACGATCCTGACCGGGGCCGATCTGACCGATGCGGTCCTTTCGCGGGCAAATTTGGAATATGCCGATTTTCGGGATGTCGTCGTCACCGGCGCAAAACTCGACGAGGCCGATTTCCGCGAGGCACGGCTCGGCGGCGTATCGTTTGCCGGAACGGATCTTCGCGCGGCGAATCTCAACGGGGCGATGACGACGAGCACCAGTTTCCGGGGCGCGGATTTACGCCACGCCGAACTACGGCGGGCCACGCTCATTCGATCCGGTTTTCAGGGCGCGGACCTGCGCGGGGCCATTCTGGTGGGCGCAAAACTGGAAGGCGCGGACCTGACGGGCGCAAACCTTGAAGGGGCAAACCTTATTGATGCTGATCTTTCGGGCGCCATACTCGATCTGGCCGGAATGCAGGGCTTGGACCTGCGCCAGACCCTTCTGCGAAAAGCCCGCTTCAACAAGGCCGACCTGCGCGGCGCACGGATGGAAAAACAGGCGCTTGCGGGATGCCATTTCGATGAAGCCAACCTGGCCGGCGCGCATCTGCACGGCGCGGATCTGACGGAGGCGAACCTGGCCAACAGCAATCTGAAAGAGGCCGATTTAAGCGGGGCGCGGATGCCCCGCGCCCAATTGGGCCATGCGCTGATGACCGGCGCGAATCTGGAAGGCGCGGACTTGCCCGCCGCGGACCTGACCCACGCCAAAATCAAGCGGGCCAACCTGACGAAAGCAAACCTGGTGGCGGCCATGCTGCAAGACTCCTTCGGATGGGAATCCGCCTGCGTGCGGGAAGCCAATCTTACCGGCGCCATCCGGCCACCCGCCGAATTGCGGGCATTGGCCAAAAAACAAGGGGCTATTCTGGAAGGCCCGGCAACCATTCTTCGGCAGGGCGTGGGTGTCTGGAACGCGTGGCGGCGGGAGCATCCCGGTCTGCCGCTGAATTTCCAGGGATGCGACTTGTCATGGGCCGATTTACTGAACGCGGATCTTCACGATATTGACATGACCGGATGCAATCTCGCGGGCGTCAACCTGCATGGCGCCAATCTGGAAGGCGCAAACCTTCAGCGGGCCAATCTGCGCGAAGCGAAACTGTACGGCGCCCGTATTGCAAACCTCGACCTTCGGGATGCCAGCCTTGAAAAATGCGATTTGCGCGGGGCCGATTTGCGAACCGTCCGGCTGCGTGGGGCATATCTGTGCGGCGCCAATCTGATGAAGGCCGTGCTGACGGGTTTGGATCTTACGCGGGTTGATTTTCAAGGCGCTGATCTCACCGAGGCGGACTTGCGCGGCGCGACGCTGGAAGGCGCCCATTTCCGCTCGGCGGATCTGGCCCGCGCCAATCTCGCCGGGCTGAATCTGGATGTATTGGATTTCACGGAAGCCGATCTCTCCGGCGCCGATCTCACGAATGCCAGCCTGCAGCGGGCCAACCTTACCGACGCCTTGCTGACATGCGCCAATCTCAAGGGAGCAAACCTCGACGACGCAGTGCTGAAAGGCGCCGATTGCGAGGGCGCCGCGCTGCCTGTGCGCCATCGTCTTTCCCGATGGATCGCTGGAAACAGGCGTTAGTTCAAAAAGAAGCCTTCACGAACTTGCGTTTTCGATCGGAACCATGTACGTTATGCGGCCATGGGAAAATATTTCGTTCGGTTCAAATGCCATCATTGCGGCCACTGTTGCCGCGATGTGATCTGTCTGCCGACCCCGTGGGATGTGATTCGTCTCGTGCGCGAGACGGGCGCGAACCCGTACGAATTCATCGAGTTTGTAGGACCGGAAGACATCTCTGAAGTGCCGAAATCAGATCCGACATGGCTGCGCTGCAACGGCAAGCGCCACATGATGGCGCTTCGGCGCAACAAACACGGCTGCTATTTCCTGCACGAGAAAACCCGGCATTGCACGGTCTATGAAGCACGCCCTCTTCTCTGCCGGTTATATCCGAAGAAATTACACGAATCGCGGCAGGGCGAGTTCAAGGCCTTTTCGCTGCACAGAAACGTGGGGTGTCCGCGCCACCGCGACGGCATCATCCACACAGATCCCCTCTATGAACTCTACCTCAGCGATCGGGACCACCAGGAGGATTACATGGATCTGGTCCAAGTCTTCAATCGCGACAAGTCCCCGGACAAACGCCCCGCCGATTTTCTGGCCCTGTTCATCGCCGGCATCGCACGGCCAAACGACTCCACCGATTCCGAATAACCCCCACCGCCAAAATCTTGCCGCGCGACCGCCAGGATATTGCGACACGGCAATGGAAGGCGTATTGTATATCCGTTGATTCGACGGCTCCACGGGCAGGCAAAGGAATCACGGCATGAATCTCGATGATGTTCGTCTCAGCCTTTGGGATCTTGTCTCGCCGATCTCGCGCACGGTTGACATGATGGCGCCGGCATTGGCGGAACATCACATGCGGGTGGCCTATTTGGCCATGCGGATTGGCGAGGAACTGGGCTTTCCACAGCAAACGATCCACGAACTGGTGATTGCCGGCGCGCTGCACGATATCGGCGCATTCTCGGTAAAAAACCGGCTCGACCTGTTGGCCTTCGAGGATCATTACACGCACCCCCATTGCAAGGCCGGTTATTTGCTCCTGAACGGCTTCAAGCCCTTCGCGGACATCGGACCCATCATTCTGCATCACCATTTGCCGTGGAACCACGGGCAAGGCCTTTCGCATCAGGACAAGGCCGTGCCGGAAACCGCGCATATCCTGCATCTGGCCGACCGCGTGGCGGTCATGTTGCGCCGCGACGTGTTTCCCCTGTCCCAGGTGCAGGAGATCTGCGAGGCGGTCGCCCAGGCCGAGGGAAAAGTGTTTGCGCCCAAGCATGTCGGCGCCCTGATGCGGTTTTCGGAAAAGGATTATATCTGGCTCGAAGCCGCAAGCAAATTCGTCGAGGCCATCCTACGGAAACGGGTGGGACAGCACATTCAAATTGTGCAGATGGGTGAACTGCTCGGTCTGGCGCGGCTCATCTGCAATATCATTGATTTCAAGAGCGAGTTCACGGCCACGCATTCGAGCGGCGTCGCGGCGACGGCGGTGTCGCTGGCCCGCCGGATCGGTTTTTCGGATCAGGAGTGCGCGAAAATCGAAATCGCGGCCTATTTGCACGACTTGGGCAAATTAGCCATCCCCTCGGAAATCCTGGAAAAACCCGGCAAATTGACGCCCGAGGAGTGGCATATCATGCGAAGCCACGTGTATTACACCTATCACATTCTCGAATCCATCGAGCCGTTCGGCGACATTACCCCATGGGCGGCGCTGCACCAGGAACGGCTTGACGGCAGCGGCTATCCCTTCAAGTACACGGCGGCGGATTTGCCGCTCGGCGCGCGGGTCATGGCCATTGCCGACGTGTTCACGAGCATCACTGAAAACCGGCCCTATCATGCCGGACGCGACAAGGACGAGGCGGTCCGCATCTTGCGCGACATGGCCGATCACGACAAACTCGACGCCCCTCTCGTCGAAATGCTCCTGCGCCATTTCGAGGAAATCAACACCCTTCGCATCGCCGCGCAGACCAAAGCCCTCAAGGAGTACCAAGATTTTCAAGCCGCCCTCGCGGCATAGCCCCCTCTCCCCCACGCGCGCAACAACGCCATCCGGATTATATTCGGAATAAGTTCCGTCAACCCGGATTATCGTTTCCAGTTTTTCAAGGCCCGCTCGTAGTCGAAGATTTCGCGAGCGTTGCCGCGCATGATGCGCTCCACAACACCGGGAACGTCTCCGTCTTCGAGCCAGCCCGATTCGGCCAGTTCGGCGACGGCCTGGGCAAGTCCCTTTCGGGCGACGCGCGCATGGCCGGGGACCAGTTCGACGGGACAGTAATCGCCGCCGAAGGTGAGCAGTTTGCACACCGGCGCGGCCATCAGGAATTCCTTGACGAATCGCACACTGGCCGCGGGATTGATGATCCATGCCCAGCACATGTCCACATAGGCGTTCGGATAATGTTTCGCCAGCGCGATGACCTCGTCCTGGTACGGGTAGTCAATGTGCATCAGGACGAATTTCGCCTTGGGATGCGCAAACATGACGGGGCACAGATCCGAGGCGTTCTTCCGAAGCCGCTCGAGCGGCATGCCGCCGCAACCGGCGTAGTAGCCGGTATGCAGTTTGACCGGCAGGTTGTATTCCACGGCCTTTTCGATGCAGTAGTGGAACAGGTGGTCTTGAAGCGCCTTCATTTCCGCGGGCGCGAGGCTCTTTTCATCTTTCCGGAAACGCTCGAACAAGGGCGCGGCGTCCGATGCGCTTACTTGCGCGTAATCGAGCCGCCGCCCGTAGGCGCTTTGGTTTTTCGTGGCGATGGCGCGCGGCCCGAATGTCGCAAAGCACCAGTCTATAACCTCGTGCCAATCCTTGAGCGTGGACGCGTCGCGCTTGGCCAGTTTCAGGACAGGCTCGACGTTCAGCCCCGAACCCAGCGCCACCGTGCTGATGTCCTGCGCGAGCAGGTCCGGCTGGGCGGTTTCCATGAACACGGGCGTTTCGAGGTTGTTTACCTGGCAATATTCGATGTTGGCGACATCGCGCAAGACGTGTTTGTAGTAGCCGGGCTTCATCGCGTCGAACAATTTGCGCGAGATCGCCTCGCATGTGTCGTCCCGCACGTCGTCTTCCCCGAAGAGCATCCGGACGGATTCGCGGACGACCTGTTGGTAGCCGGTGTGACGGCACCGTTCGTAATAAGGCGCAATCAGTTTCCACTTGTCACGTGGTGCGACATTGTACGCACGGATTTTGGCGCAGTTCTCCGGCGGCATGCCCGATACCTGCAAATCCGAGTCGGTATAGTGCGTGAACAAAATCCCCACGTCGGGTGCAGGGAAAGGCGACGGCCCCTTTTTCGATTTCAGCCGGTTCGCTTCTTCCCAAACATGCTCATGGGTATCCACCAGCGGCGTTTTGTCCACCAGCGCCGCGATATCCCGCCGAAACGACATGGCTGTGCCTTTCTTTCGTTTTCGTTCGCCCGATTCCTTCGCTTCGGCCGCGGAACCGATTGCCGCCGCGACCCCGGCCGTTCCCAGAAACGTCCTGCGCGTCACGTCATCCATGTTCCACCCTCCCTTCGCCGTATGGATCCATTCGCCCGGCCGCCGATATTCTTGATCCTTCCGTAAACCAGCATATCCCGCTGTCCCGGTTTTCGCAAGAAAACGCGACTTGGCGTTTGAAACCCACCATCAGGTCTTTTCAATGTCGAAGGACGGCAGTTCCGTCACTTTTTCCTCCGGCGCGCGAAACGAATCGTCCTGTTCAAGGAGCCATTTCAGGCCGTCACTCAGCACGCGTTTGGTGTCTTCAAGATTGATGCCCACGTGGTCGGATTCGTACCAGGTGATCTTCTTGGGTTCCCGGGCGGCGTCTTGCAGGGCCTTGCCGGCCGCAGCGGGAACCAGCACGTCGTACTTGCCATTTTGAAAATAGACGGGCGTCGGGGAAATTTGCCCCACGTAGTGAATCGGATCGGCCACGCCCATGAAGTAGCGCGCAAGCGGCACGATGCAGGCGATGACCACGCCCACTTTGCGCTCCTGCGACGCGGTCAGCTTGGGCAGGGGCGGTTTTTCCGGATTGACATTTTTGCCGTCTATCAGCCGCAACGCGATCGCCACCCCCAGATGATTGGCATAGGAATCGAGCAGTTTGCCGAAATCGCCGCCGCCATAGACCAAGATGCCTGCGCGGATCCGCTTGTCCCTGGCCATGACGGTGCTTCCCGTAATGGCGCCGTAACTCGCGCCGACAAGGTAGATGCGTTGCGGATCGATGTCGGGATGGGCGACTAGATAATCAATAAGCCGGCGTGTTTCATTGACCGTCTTGGCGGGGCGTTCGGCAAACGCCTTGAGATAGGCCAGGCCGCCCGAACCCTTCGGCAGTTTCCGTTCCCCCTGCATGTACTGATCGAAACTCACAAAGGCGAATCCGGTTTGATTGAACGGGGCCGTGATTTCTTTGAGAAAATTTTTATTCTGCCCGATGCCGTGAAGAAAGATGACGACCGGAAGTTTTTTGCCGGTTCGTTTCAGCGGCATGGACATCAAGGTCGGCACTTTCTCGCCCTTGTACCCGTCGAAGGTGAACTTGGCGATCGAGTAGCCTTTTTCAGGAGCATCCTTGTTCACTTCGGTGGTGTCCGGCACGGAAACGTTCAACGGCGCACCGGGATCGTAATTGTCGAAATAGTGCGCGTCCTCATAGGCTTTGCGCGCCCAAAGCAGCACAATCAGCGCCACCAGGACACCGGCGGCTATTTTCAACAGTTTCTTCCACATCGTTTTTTCCTCTCCAAAACACCGCAAAACACCGGCGGAGTATAGCACAACCGCCGTCCAACAAACTGAAAGCCCCGCGCGATCCACATGGAACCGCGCGGGGCTTGTTCTTGCGCTATTGGCTCCGCGTTAGGCCGCGGGTTGACGCCGCGAACGCCGCAGGCCGCCTGCGAGCAACGCCGCGCTCACAAGCGACAGCAGTATCCAGTCGCCGTTGCCGGAGGCGCCGGCCGCAAGCGATTTCTCACCGGTTTCATAGGTAACGATCTCTTCGACCAACCCGCCGCCCGTCACGGTCACGACACGGTCAGAAGGCGTCACCCACGTCACACCCGGCTTGAAGCAGCCGCCTTCGGTCGGGGTCGCGTCCACGAAGTGAATCGTGTGGTTGCCCGGGGTCAGGTTGCCGACGGTCTGTCCGCTGGCATGCACCGTGGCATCGTCATCCACGGTCCAACCGGCGCCGGCATTCCGCGCGCCTTCGGGCTCGATCACGATCCGAACGCTGCCCAGCAACAGGACGTACACGCCGTTGGCCGGCTTGGTCTGCCCCACTTCAATCAGGACCTGCACGTCGGCCGGTTTCTGCCAGTTGGCCACGTCCTTGAACGTCACGGTCACGGAACCGGCCGGTAGGCCGGGGAGGGTTGCGCCGCTGTTATTCCATGTGACGCCACCGTCAATGGACCATTGAGCGCCCGCCGCGACCGCTTCCGCCGGCGTAATCAAGACGGTCAACCCGCCTGTCGTCACGGTGGAGATGTACCCACCGAACACCGTCGCGGTTTGATCGGCCACGATCTCGACGTCAACATCGGACGGTTTTTGCCAGCCGGCAATTGTCTTGAACGTGATGGTCTTCGTCCCGACCGGCAAATCCGCGACGGTTTCGCCGCTGTTGCGCCACGTCGTGCCGCCGTCAATAGACCACTGGGCGCCTGCCGCGACCGCTTCCGCCGGCGTAATCGTAACCGTCAGCGAACCGCCGAGCAGTTTGACGCCTCCGTTGGCGACAACCGGCGCCAGCGGCGCATTGAACTTGGGAGCGAACGCGTACTGGTCGGACAACGTGAACGCGGCGATGTTGACCGGCAGCGTCGTGTTGCCCGGCGCATCCGCGCCGACCGTTAGGTTCAACGTGACAAGCGTAATTGCATCCGCCTTGCCCGCCGAACCGGGACTTGTGATTGCAATGCGCACCGTTCCGAAACCGTCGGCATCCGTGAAGTTGGACTCCATCAGGAATCCTTGGGAGGCGAAGGACGCTCCCAGTTGCGCGGAGGCGAATCCGAGGCCGGCGCCGCCCGACGGGAATGTCGCCACCAGGGTGCAGCCCGCCATTTGTCCGGCGTTGGTTATCGTGATAGGCACCGCCACCGAGGCGCCGGTCGCCGTGACCGTTCCCACGGCCACCGACGGAGGCTCCGGATCGGTCTTTTCAATGGCCGCCGCGGCAAACGACACCTCGGCAAGGCCTTCCGCCGCCTTCGTGCCGGCCTTCGCGGGCGCGATGTTCATGCCCGCCAGCCAGCGGAGGATGAGCGTCGAGTCGGCCGAATCCACATAGCCGTCCAGGTTGATGTCGCCGGCGGACATCGAGCACTCGTTCGGATCGACCTTCCGGGTCCACAACTTGAGGATAAACGAGGCATCATCGCCATTGACGACGCCGTCGTTGTTCACATCGCCGTGGAGACAGCCGCCGTTGGTGCACAGCAACCCGTTCACGAGATCCAAATCGATCGCCTTCGGCCACGGGGCGTCGTCGTACAGTCTCACGCCCTGCTGGCCGGGATAGCCGATCGTCTGCGGTCCGCCCGGATAATCGCCCGGGATGAATGGGATCAACTCCAGCGGGCCGCAGCCGGTATCGTCGATCGTCTTCGCCTTGATGTAGAACAGCGCGCCGTTGCCGTAGAGCGAGCGGCCTGTGATGTCCGAGGAAATCATAAAGACTTCCCACTTGTCGTCGGGGCCGACGAGCACGTTCGACTCGAAGAGCATGCCGGCGGTGACGCCGGTGGGCTCGATGGTGATATCGGCCAGCGGATCGATGACCTCGAACAGGGCCTGCGGAATCCGGGCGACAAGCTGCATGCCGGTCGCCGACACTTCATAGGCGCAGTCGAAGGACACCGGCATGACCACTTCCGGATTCGGCAGCGTGCCCTGGGCCTGCTCCCACAGATACAATCCCGCGTTGTTCAGGAAAATCTCGGGGAAGTAGATCGTCAGCCACTGGCCTTTCACCGGCGGATAGGACGGGTCTGAATAATCGCTCGGCCTGTCCTGTCCGCTGATCGCCTGAATCTGGTAGACGTAGTACACGCCCGGCAACACGGTCTCGTCGCGGAACTGCGTGCCCGTAATCAACCCTTCATAAACGTCGTTGGGATCGCTCCCGTTGATCTTGACGGGCGTTTCCATCGGCGTAGGATCGGTTGCGCCGTAGACCCGCGTCCGATAGAGGTTGTAGCCCTTGACATCGAATTCGGGATTCGGCGCCCATTCGACGAATACGCTGCGCGGTCCGCTGATGGCCTTGGGCCGTTCGGGCCGCGTTATCGCGATCGGATCGAGCGCGATGTCGGCGTTGTGCGTCTGGTAGACGCCCGTCATCGTGGCCGGCTCGTAACCGAAAGCCTCAAAGGCCAGTTCATACGGATCCGCGACGGTCAATTGCGAGAAGATGTACTTGCCGTCGCCGCCCGAAACGGCCTGAAGGCTCCCTTCGAACGATGGAGCGGTCAATGCGACCACCGCGCCCTCGACCGGCGCACCCGTGATGCTGTTCGTCACCGTGCCCTCGACGATGCCGTCGCCTTCGCGCCCGGCCTGGAACACCGTCGCGGTCGCGGGGCTGCCGTCGGCGCCGGGCGCCGTGACCTCGATCTGGCCGATACGTTCACCGACCGACGGATTCGCGGCAAACGCAACCGTAATCACGCCCGAATTCGTTCCGACCGCGCCACCCGTGATGGACATCCAGTCCGTCCCGGAAACGGCCACGGCGGTATACGTCAGATCCAGTTCGCCGCCGTTCGACACCGTGAAGGATGTCGTGCCTTCCGCTGCGCCCACGGACTGGCTTCTCGGAATCACCCGCAGTTGCGCGGGATACGGCGCGCGCGCCTGAACGATGGTCACGCTCAGCGGTCCATTGACGGCATTCGGCGCCGTGATGAGAATCACGCCCGTACGGCTCTCGTATGCGGTGTTTTGGGTGTAGGAGGCGCGGACCGTGCCCGCATCTATGCCTTGGACGCCCGTGTCGAGGGTCAGCCATTCGCCGCCCTGAACGACCGCCGCAAAATACGGCATCACCGCGCCGGTGGTCCGGACGTTGCGGACGTTGAACGCCACCGCGCCCGCCGGATAATCCACGCCCATGGCTGTCGGGTTGACCGCCAGTAGTGGTTTCTCGGCAAAGACGGCCGTAACCGTTCGCGCCGCGTCCATGACCACGGAAGCGGACGGCTCCGAACCGGTCGCATCGCCTTCCCAACGGTCGAACAACCAGCCGTCGGCGGGCGTGGCTGTAATCGAAACCTGCGTGCCCACGTCATAGACATGCACGCCGGCCGGCGGCTCGGTCGTCCCTTCGCCGCTTACCTCGATGGTCAGCGCAAACTGCTGGACAAATACCGCCCTGACCGCCTTGTTGGCATCCAGCGTGACAGACGCGGACGGAGTGGAGCTCGACACATCGCCTTCCCAGCGGTCGAAGCGCCAGCCGGACGCGGGCGAGGCCATGAGGTCAACGACCGTGCCGGCATCGCGCACATGCACGCCGGGCGCGGGCGTCAGGGTCCCTTCGCCCTGAATGTCAACGGTCAGCGCAAACTGCGCGACAAACTCGGCCGTAACGGACTTGTTGCCGTCCATGGTTATCGTCACGCTGCTGTCGCTGCCCGAGGCATCGCCCGTCCAACGGACAAAGCGCGAACCGGCCGCCGCGGTGGCCGCCAACGTAACGCGCGCGCCCGTGTCGTAGACATGCGTGCCCACAGCGGGGCTCGTCGAACCGTTTCCGTTCACGGCCACGGTCAAAGTAAACTGCTGGACGAAGATCGCTTTCACGTTCTTTTCGGCGTTCATCGTGACCGATGCGGCGCTACTGGTTCCGGTCACATCGCCTTCCCAGCGATCGAAACGCCAGCCGTTCGCCGGCGTTGCGACAAGAGGCACTTGCGCGCCGCTATCGTACAGGTGGGGCGTGCCGGCCGCCGGATCGGTCGTGCCTTCGCCCTCGACCGTGATATTCAGCGGGAATTGTTGTACAAATACCGCCGTCAGGGTCTTGTCGGCGTCAACCGTCACGGAAGCCGGAATCGCCGATCCCGTGGCCGCTCCCTGCCATTCCTTGAAGCGCCAACCACTGTCCGCCGTCGGTGTAACCTGGACAGTCGCACCGGTGTCGCGAACGTATACGCCAGCCGCCGGATCCGTGCTTCCGCTGCCGCTAACCGCGATGGTCAGCTTGTGCTGCCGCACGAACACCGCCGTAATGTCCTTGTCGCCGTCAACCACCACGGCTATCGGGTTGGACGTGCCCGCGTCGGCGCCCTGTAAAGTCCAGTGATCGAAACGCCAACCCTCCGCCGGGCTTGCCGCCACGCTGACCGTCTGGCCGGTGTCGTATGTATATTCGCCCACGGTCGGCGTCGTCGCGCCTTCCCCGGTTTTCGCCACGGTCAGCGTATATTGCCGCACAAACACGGCCTTGACGTCCTTCGGAGCATCCATAATCACGGAAGTCTCATCGGACGTGCTGGTGATGCTGCCTTCCCAGTGATCGAAACGCCAACCCTCGGCGGGCGTTGCAAACAGTTCAACCGTATCGCCCGTGGCCGTGACAACGGGAGTTCCCGCCGGCGGTTCGGTCGTGCCATTGCCTTCGACGGTGATGTTCAATACCGGGTAGAAGGTGGCCGTCACGGCCTTGTTGTCGTCGTTCAAGACATCAATTGGATTGGTTTCCGGACTGTTCGGATCGGGAATGTCGCCGCTCCAATACTGGAACTGCCAACCCTCATTTGCCGTCGCCATGACCGTCGTGGTCGGGTTCGGATTTTCAACGGTCGGTCCGTCAACCATCAGCGTGCCAACCGGCGGATCCGTCCACCCGCCGCCATTGACGGCAATGGTCAGCGAGACCTTTTCCGGCGGCGCCGCCGTGAAGAAGGCCGTCAATTCCTTGTCGTCATCCAACGTAATGGTCGCCGGATTGTCCGAACCGGTCAGATCGCCTTCCCAGTGGTCGAACTGATAGCCGGCCGTGCCCGGCACTTTTTCCGCGAAGGCCGCCACATTCACCACCGTGCCGGCATCGAACTTGTGCGTGCCGACCGGCGGATCGGTCGTGCCGTTGCCTTCGACTTCCATCTCCAGCACGTACTGGCGAATGAATACCGCCTTGACGGTCTTGTCTCTATCCAGGACAACCACGTCCGACGCATTGAGGCTGTTCAGATCGCCTTCCCAGTGGTCGAATCGCCACTCGTCTTCAGGGGTGGCGCTTATGGCGACCTGAGTGCCGATCGCGTAGGTGTGGGTCCCTTCGGCCGGGCTCGTCGTGCCGTCGCCTTCAACGAGGATGGTCAATTTCGGTTCCTCGACGAATTCCGCCGTTACGGAAACGGGACCGTTCATGGTCACCGAAACGGGATTGGCCGTGCCTTCGACATCGCCCACCCACCGGTCGAAGCGATGGCCCGCGTCCGCGGTCGCGGCGATATCCACCCCTACGCCCGCATCATAGAGATGCGTGCCGACGGCCGGTTCCGTGCTGCCCGAACCGATAACGGCAATCTCCAGCGGGAACTGCTGGATGTATTCGGCCGTCACGGTCGTGTCGCCGTTGACCGTAAGCGAAAGCGACGGCTCGGTGGACTGGTTTTCGATCCAGCGGTTGAACCGCCAACCCTCGACGGTCAGTGCGTCCACATCGAATGTCGTTCCGGCGTCTACGATGTACGTCCCCACCTGCGGATCGGTCGCGCCGCCGCCAATCACGCGGACAGTCACGGCATGCTGCTGCACGAAGACCGCCGTAATGGTCTTGCTGACGTCCATGATGACCATGACCGGGTTGTTGTTGCCCGTCAGATCACCTTCCCAATGATCGAAGCGCCAGCCGTTCGCGGGCATGGCGCTCAGATAGACGTAACTGCCGGCGTCATACACGTGCGTGCCCAATTCGGGATACGTCGAACCTTCGCCGGTCTTGGCCAGCGTAAGCGTAACCTGCTCGACGAATACGGCGCGCACCAGTTTGTTGCTGTCCATGACCAAGCCGCCCGCGGCATTCAAATCGCCTTCCCAATGGTCGAAACGCCAGCCGGGCGCGGGCGTGGCCGACAAGGCCACTTGGGTGTAGACGGGATAGGTGTGCGTGCCCTCGCCAGGATCCGTCGTGCCTTGTCCGACGACCTCGACGGTCAAATCGAATTCCTGCATGAACACGGCGCGGACGGACTTCGGACCGTCCATCGGAAGCGTAAGCGGATTGGCCGAGCCGCTCGCGTCGCCTTCCCAGCGGTCGAACCGCCACCCTTCGGCGGGATAGGCGTTGAGCGTGACCGATTGATCCGTGATGGGATGAACGCCCGGAACCGGATCCGTCGTGCCCTGGCCAACGGTCGAAATAGTCAGATTGGCGCCGAACAGGGCCGTTATGGTCGTGTCGTTGTACACGCTGGTATACAAAGTCGGATCGGTGCTTTCGCCCATGTCGCCCAGCCAGCGGATAAACGTCCAGCCGTTGTTTGCCATGGCCGTCACGGGGACAACCGTGCCCGCATCGTAGGCATGAACACCTGCCGAGGGATTTGTCGTGCCCCCGCCGATGACATTGATGGTCAGGGTCGAGCGATGAATGACAAGGAACCCGAGGATCAGCCGGTCGTACTGGCTGTCGGGGTTGGTGACGGTGACGTTGCGATACCCCGGGGCCAATCCAGCGGGCACCTTGCCGCGAATCAGGGTCGAAGAAACGACCGTCACGTCCGTAAGCGGAACCGTGTCGTCAATGGTCACGGTGGCGCCCGTCTTGAAATTCGTTCCGCTGATGGATATCGGCGTTTCTTCGGTGTCCAGACCGGAATTTGGAAGAATGCCGGTAATATCCGGCGCCGGCTCCTGTGTCACGTCATACGTTACCGGCTCGGAACTTTCGAGATCGTCCGGATTCTTGATTTTGACATTGTACCGTCCGACAGGCAGGTTGCCGACCGTGGCCGTGGCCATTTCCGATCCAACGACAACCGTGGTTAGGGCATAGGACTGTGGCGCCGCGCCGCCCTGCGGTCCCGTCAGCGATACCACCGCGCCGTTCACGAAACCAGAACCGCGAATGTTCACCAACGTGTTCTTGTATCCCGCATTGGGGTTGATCTCGGTAATCCGCGGCGGCTGCGGCGTGACTTGACCGTCCAAGCGCACATCGTCAATGAGCCAGCCGCGAAAACCGTTATACAGTTCATCCACCGTGTTGAAACGGAAACGGATGCGGACGTTGTTGCTGTTCGCAAACTGCGACAGGTCAAAGGTCACATGAATCCACTGACCAACTTGACCGAGGCCGGTCCCGTCCACCGCGCGCGACGCGTAGGGCTGCCAATGCGCCCCGTCCACGTCGTTGGCCGGATTGATGTGGCCCGCGCCGGCTTTGGTATACGTCGTTCCGCCGTCTGTCGAAACCTCGACGTACATCATGTCGTACCGGTCCACGTCCACGCCTTCCACTTCGTACCATGTCCAGAACGACAATCGCGGATTCTGCACACCGGTCAGGTCGAGCAATGGCGAAACCAGCGATCCGCTGTTGGCCTTGCGCGACGTGCCGCCCGTCAAATTCGGCTGTTCGCGCTGGAAATCCGCCCCGATAAACGTCCCGTTGACGTCCTCGCCGTACCACCAGCAGCCGTTGCCGCTATAGGAAGAGGGGAGTTGTCCGCTATCGGGCAACCGGACCAGCCGGGGGTTGATCTCGTTGCTGATCCCGATGTTTTCCGGATTCGCGATTAGCCGCCAAAAACCCGTGGCTGTCCACCCATTCGTTCCGGATTCCATGTCGTCCACGAACGGCAGAACCTTCGGCGCCGCCTTCTCCGCGATGGGTTCACCCGGCGGAATGAACGAAGGGTCGAAGTCCGGCGGATAGGGACGCGGTATGTATGCGCCGTCCGCCATCGCCGCACCGCACACGGCAAACATCAGCGCCGCCGCAAGAAAACTCCGCCATTGCCATTTCTTCGTCTTCATCGTTGTTACCCCTTTCTTAGGTCTTTCCCTGCTACTGGTGGTTGTCAATCACAACGAAACGCGACTCCCGCACTGTCACAAAATAATTCCGGCGCCTCACTCAAACCAATCAGGAACTCTGGAAATAAAGCCACCTAAAAAAACGCCCACACCTGGCAGCCTTCAACCTCAAACCAATCGTCAATTCCAATGTTCCCCAAAATAATCTGGTTTCATTATCCCATGATCAGCCCGATTTGTCAAGCGGTTTGCTATTCTATCACTTTATTATGCAATATATCGTTTTCTTTGCATATCGCAAAATTATTATTATAATTGGATTTCATTTCTTGGCATTAACATTTTTTCTTGACGATATCCGCAGACCTCATCCAAGATTTGTAAAGTCCAACTAAATATTGCTGGAGATTGAGAAACCTAAGAAGTATTATGAGTCGCCGAGAAAGTCTGTTTTTCATAACGCACCGGAAACAACGTTTATCTACGGTTGAGAGGGACATTGTCCATGAGCATATTGCTGGGGCTATCGGCCTTGCCGGTATTGTTTTCCTTTGCGGCTGCGGAACCGCTGGCGCCGACGCCGTTTACAAGCGTGAAACTGGACGGCGGTTTCTGGACCGCCTGGATTGAACTCAACCGGACTCACGTACTGCCACACTGCTTTGATCAATGCGAGAAGGCGGGAAAGATAAATAATTTCCTCAAGGCGGCGGGACGTCTGCAAGGCGAACATGAAGGCGCGCCGTGGGAAGATTCGGACGTGTACAAGGTGCTTGAAGGCGCGGCGTATTGCCTTGCGTTCGAGCGCGATCCGACAATTGAAAAGACTGCGGACGATCTCATCGAAAAGATTGCCGCGGCGCAGCGTCCCGACGGTTATCTTCACACGCATTTCCAACTCCGGGGCATCGAGAAGCGTTGGACCGACGACAGCGCACACGAGACGTATTGCGCCGGTCATCTCATCGAGGCGGGCATCGCCTATTTCCAGGCCACCGGCAAGCGAGACCTGCTCGATGTTGCGATCCGGTTCGCGGATCATATTGACTCCGTGTTCGGCCCCGGAAAACTCGTTGACGTGCCCCAGCACGAAGAAATCGAACTGGCCCTGGTCAAACTGTGGAGGATCACCAACGAGGATCGTTACCTGAAACTCGCGCAGTTCTTCGTTGAGGAGCGCGGGCGGATGGACACACGCCGCACCGGTCCCGATGGAAAGCCGCGATCATGGGGCGAGACCTGCCAGGACCACAAACCTGTCCGGGAACAATCCGAAATCGTTGGACATGCCGTCCGCGCGATGTATCTCTTTTCCGGGGTGGCGGATCTCGCGGCCATAACAGGCGATGCCGGCTTTCGCGATGCGCTCGAACGGATTTGGACGAACACGACACAGCGCAAGATGTACATTACCGGCGGACTCGGTTCGACCGCGCGCCATGAAGGGTTCACGGGTGGTTACGACCTGCCGAACGAGAGCGCCTACTGCGAAACCTGCGCCGCCATCGCGTTCGTGTTCATGAATCACCGCATGGGCCTGATCGCGGGCGAGTCCCGGTTCGCCGACATCGTCGAACGGGCGATGTACAATGGCGCGTTGTCGGGCGTTTCACTCGACGGCCGTCACTTCTTTTACGTGAACCCGCTCGCCAGCGCCGGACAACACCACCGCGCGCCGTGGCACGGCTGCGCCTGTTGTCCGACGAATATCGTGCGGTTTCTCCCCTCGATCGCCGGTTACGCCTATGCCCATCGCGGCCGCGAAATCTTTGTCAATCAATTTATGCCGGGCCGTGCAACGATTCGTGACGGCGAAAACGAACTGACCCTCTCAATGGCCACGAAATACCCGTGGGACGGCGATATCCGCCTGACGATCGAACCGAAAGGATCCGGCGATTGGACGCTTCGCCTGCGCATCCCCGGCTGGCGCCGACCGCCCGTTCCCGGCGATCTCTATACCCCGGTTCCATCTATCCCCAGCCACGAGCCACCCGCCATCCTCAAGATCAACGGCCAGGATACGCCGCTCGCAATGGACAATGGCTACGCCCGCATCGCGCGGAAATGGAAACCGGGCGACACCATCGAGTTGTCGTTGCCCATGCCGATCATGCGCATGAAGGCACACCCGAACGTCAAGGCCGATGTCGGGCGTGTCGCGCTTCAGCGTGGACCGATCGTGTATTGCGTCGAAGGCATTGATCACGGCGGCGACGTCCGCCAACTGGCGCTGCCCGCCGATGCGCCGCTGAACGCCGAATGGCGGCCTGACCTGCTCAACGGCGTCATGACGATCGTCGGCAAGGCCCAGGCGCGCACCGAATCGGGCGCTGCGTCGGTTTCGTTTCAAGCCGTTCCCTATTATGCGTGGGACAACCGGGAACAGGGCCCTATGGCCGTCTGGCTGCCGGAAACCATCGAACTTGCGCAGGCCGTTCCCCCACCCACCATGGCCTCCGAAAGTAAAGTCACGGCCTCATTCCAGAACCGCGATTCGATCCTTGCCGTCAAGGATAGAATCGAGCCGAAATCGTCCAATGACCACTCCATCCCCCGCATGACTTGGTGGGACCACCTCGGCACGCGCGAATGGATACAGTACACATTCAAGGAAGCACAGCAGGTGAAAGCGGTCGAGGTCTACTGGTTTGACGACACCGGAACAGGCCAATGCCGCGTGCCGAAATCATGGCGCATTCTCCATGCTGACAAGGGCCAATGGAAAGAGGTCGATCAGCCCTCCGCGTACACCCTGCACCTGAACACGTACAACCGCACCACCTTCAATCCTGTCAAGACCGACGCACTCCGTATCGAAGTCGAACTCCAGCCCGGTTTCTCCGGCGGCATTCTTGAATGGCGTGTGGAGTGAAGGGATCCGCGCCGTGCCCCAATTGATTTCGAACGTTCCTGTACGCCCAGGCAATCACCGGGATGGCCATAAAATGGAGAACGGCCACGATTCAAAAAGTCAGCTATGTGTAATTGATGCCGTACCACAATGTTGGGAGCGGAAGGATGCTTCCCAGCGATCCCGGAAGAGGGGGATCTCCGGGGTAGCCGAACAGGGCCCGCGCGGCGCCGGAACGGTCGGTTGAAAACTCCGCGTCGGACGATTGGAACCGAAACACGCCGTCGTCTTCCCTGATATTGATTTGTGCCGATCGTGCCGTGTCCGTCCGCGCCTCAATGACCGGACGGAGCCGTTGCACGAGTTGATTGAAATTCAAAATCAGCAGTGTGCCGCCCGTTTTGACGGGTTCGAGCGAGACGCCCTCCCGCGCAAACAGGCCCCGCAGGACCGTGTCGCCCTGTTGCAGGCGCAAAAAGAATTCGTTGAATCCCCGGTTGTCCATCAGGGGCGCCATCGCCGCGCGCAGCGCCAGCGGTTCGCCGGCAAACTCGATGGCATCGGTGACCGTTTCGATGGTCGTTTCCGGCAGGACAAAATAACCGCAAACAACTCCATATCTCCGCACAACGATAGTAATCACCTCCCGCGCATCCGCGCGGCCATGGACGAGCAGGTTGTGCCAGTCTTCCGGCGGGCGCACAAATCGTGCCGTGCGCTGGCCGTAAAGCGCGGCGCACGCCGGAATATCCTCGCGGCGGAAGGCGCCAATCTCAATGCCGGGCAGCCGCCATGCTTCCGCCTGCTCACGGTTAATGCGCGCCGTCCAATCGATTCCAACCGGCACGGCCCCCGCCTGCCGGTACAAGTCCCGATCGCCGGAAATGAGCATGAAATCCACGCCGTCTTCAAGGGCCTGTTGCCGTGCGGCGCTGAAAAGCCGCGTGGCAAGCCGCCGGCCGCGATACGCCTCATGGGTGCTCACGGCGCCAACACACGCCACGCGCACCGTGCAGCCGTCAATACACGCCCAGCGTTGAATCATGCCGAAATGGCTGACGACACGGCCCTTGTCCACGAAAACCAGGCAATTTCGGGCATTGTGCCCACCAAACAGCGCGGGGAAATGGCCGAACATTGCCCCTTCGCGGCCCTTCATGAACACGGTATCCACCAGCCGGGCCAACGACGGCAATTCATCCACGCGGATGGGACGGGGTCCTTCCAAGGCTGTTGCTCCTTCTTCTTTTCCGGCCAACGAAGCAATTCAGACCGGAATCCATCGTGTTTTGCTGAAGATATCAAAACCATTGCCATTCAAAAAAACATTCTGAACACAATGAACCCCGGCGCCGGAAGATGGAAAACCCGGGGCTTCGCTCAAGGCAAAACCCCGGGTTAAGGCTGTTGCGTACTTCTTATTTGTCGCCCACGCGTTCCGGAATGCGCATGCTGTAGAACGACCGGTACACGAACACGGCCGAACAGATGAAGAACAGCACCGCCGCCGTAAGACTGATGGAGCGGCTGAGTTCGATGGCAAGTTCGACGGCCAGAAGGCCGAACAGGGTCGTGAACTTGATGACCGGGTTCATGGCCACGGACGAGGTATCCTTGAAGGGGTCGCCGACCGTGTCACCGACGACACACGCATCGTGCAGTTCGGTGCCCTTGGCCTTGAGTTCGGTTTCCACGATTTTCTTGGCATTGTCCCATGCGCCGCCGGCGTTGGCCATGAAGATGGCCTCGTACAAGCCGAAAATGGCAATCGAAATCAGGTAGCCGATGAAGAAGTAATGGTTGAGACAGGCAAAGGCCAGGGTGCCGAAGAAGACGGCCAGGAAGATGTTGAACATGCCCTTCTGCGCGTACTGCGTGCAGATGGCCACGACTTTCTTGGAGTCTTCGACGGAAGCCTTTTCCCCACCGCCTTCCAGTTTGATGTTGCGCTTGATGAACTCGACGGCCTTGTAGGCGCCGGTGGCCACGGCCTGCGTCGCCGCGCCCGCAAACCAGAAGATCATCGCGCCACCCGTAATCAGGCCAAGCAGGAACATCGGATTCTGAATGGACAAACCGTGGGCCACGTCGGCATCGCCAAACCGGGCTTTCAGCAGTTGGATGATGGAGAAGATGAGTGTCGTCGCGCCCACCACCGCCGTACCGATCAACACCGGCTTGGCCGTGGCCTTGAAGGTGTTGCCGGCGCCGTCGTTTTCTTCCAGGAAATCCTTGCTTCGCTCGAAATCCGGCTTGAATCCGAAGGTCTTCTCGATGTCCTTGGAAATATTCGGGATGGTTTCAATGGTGGACAACTCATACACGGACTGGGCGTTGTCCGTCACCGGACCGTAGGAATCCACCGCGATGGTGACCGGTCCCATGCCCAGGAATCCGAACGCCACGAGACCGAACGCGAAGATGGCCGGCGCGGCCATGATCGAAGCCAGACCGAGCGTGCTGACGACGTATGCGATACCCATCAGCAACACAATGGCCATGCCCATCCAATAGGCGCTGAAATTGCCGGCCACGAAACCGCTGATGATATTGAGGCTCGCGCCGCCTTCGCGCGAAGCGGTCACGATTTCACGCACATGGCGCGAATTCACCGACGTGAACACCTTGACCAATTCGGGAATCAAGGCGCCCGCGATGGTGCCGCAGGTGATGATGGTGGAGAGTTTCCACCACAGCGTACCGTCGCCAAGATCCTTGATAAGGACAAACGAGAGCACATAGGTCATCGCGATGGAGATGAACGAGGTAAGCCACACCAGCGTGGTCAGCGGAATCTCGAAGTTGAACTTCTGCGCATGGCCGTACTTGGCCTTGGCCCACGCGTCGTTGATGAAGTACGACAGGCCGCTGGTCACAATCATGCCAACACGCATCACAAAAATCCACACAAGCAATTGGACCTGAACCGCCGCGCCCGTCACCGCCAGCAGAATGAAGGTGATGAGCGCCACCCCCGTGACCCCGTAGGTTTCGAATCCGTCCGCCGTCGGGCCGACCGAGTCGCCCGCGTTGTCGCCGGTGCAGTCCGCGATGACGCCCGGGTTGCGCGCATCGTCTTCCTTGATTTTGAAGACGATTTTCATGAGATCGGACCCGATATCGGCAATCTTCGTGAAGATGCCGCCCGCGATGCGCAACGCCGCCGCGCCCAGCGATTCGCCGATGGCGAAGCCGATGAAGCAGGGGCCTGCCCAGTCGCCGGGCACGAACAACAGGATGAATAGCATGATTACGAGTTCGACCGAGATCAGCAGCATGCCGATGCTCATGCCGGCCTGCAGCGGAATCGCCATCGTCGGGAACGGTTTCCCGCCGAGGCTGGCAAACGCCGTGCGCGAATTGGCCAGCGTGTTGATTCGGATGCCGAACCATGCCACGCCGTAGCTGCCCAGGATACCTACGATGCTGAAGAAGACAATCGTGACGACTTTGGCAATCGTGAAATGCAGCAGCATGCCGAAGTACACGACGATGATGACGGCGATGAACCCCCACAGCAGGGCAAGGAATTTGCCCTGGGTGATCAGATAGGTCTTGCAGGTTTCGTAGATGAGATCCGAAATCTCCAGCATCGCCTTGTGCACGGGAAGATTGCGAATCCGCACGAACTGCACCAGACCGAACAGCGAGCCTCCAACGCAGATGATCAATCCGAACAACAGCAGGTTGTGCCCGTTGATTCCGGCAAAACTCACGCTGGACAAATCGGGGATTACGAGATCCGCCTCGCTGGCACCCGCCGTGCCCGCGAACAACATCATCACAAGTGCGAGCGCGCACATCGCCGCCCGCTTGCCTGTCCGCTCCCTGCCTACAAACCGGGTCCGCGCCGAACGGACCGGCCGGCCGGCAGTAAGCAGTCCGTACAGACTGACGCCTACCACAAGTGCCAACATAAGGTCATTCTCCTCCTATTGCCATCGGGCTGTACCGCGCACCACACGCGGAACGACCACCTGGACCGCCATGACACCACCACGGATCCCTGTCCCCATGCACTGTTGCGAAGACACACCGCAACAACGCGGGAACTCCCAGGAACCCCATCGGAGCCGGATTCTCTCGCTCCATGATCGAATGGAATTATATATCCGGGAAAACACCTGATTCAAGAATCCGCCCAACCTTCGCATGGCGCGTGCCGCGTTCTTTTCCTCGAATCGTCTTTTTGTATTGTACGCTGCTTGATTCGCCCTTCCCGCCGGCGTAGAGTCTTCACGGCACGACGCGGGAAAATCATGGCCGCGGGAGAAGGGCATGCGTGATTCGAAAGAAACCGGCAGCACGTTGTACATGGCCGGCATCAGCGTGGTCGCGACGCTGGGCGGACTCCTCTTTGGCTACGACACGGCGGTCATCTCCGGCGCGATAGGCCCGCTCGCCGCACGGTTCGGCCTGGGTCCCGCGGCCACCGGCTGGGCGGCCGCCTCCGCCCTTGTCGGCTGCATTGTCGGCGTGGCCATGGCCGGCGAAATGGCCGACCGGCTTGGCCGCAAGCGCGCGCTGATCCTCGCGGCGGTGCTGTTTTTCGTGTCGGCGGTGGGCACCGCCTTGCCGCGAAACTTTACGGAATTCATCCTCTTCCGCATGATAGGCGGCGTCGGCGTCGGAATCGCCTCGATGACCTCGCCCATGTACATCGCGGAGGTCTCGCCGGCTCGAATCCGCGGGCGCATGGTTTCACTGAACCAACTGGCCATCGTGTTCGGCATGTTTGTCGTTTATTTCGTCAATTACTTCATTGCGCTCCAAGGCGATCAAACATGGAACGAGACCGTTGGTTGGCGGTGGATGTTTGGTTCGGAAGCCTTGCCGGCGTTGGCGCTTCTCGTGTTCATGCTTTTCGTGCCGGAGACCCCGCGTTTTCTCATGAAGCAGGGGGATCGGCGCGCCGCCTTGACTATTCTGGAGAGAATCGGAGGAAAAGAGTGCGCCCATGCCGAGATTGCCGAAATCGAGCGGACGCTCGAAATGGAAGGCGGTTCGTGGCGGGAAATGTTCCGGCCGGGCATCCGCGGCATCGTGCTCGCGGGAGTCGTCCTGGCTGTGTTGCAACAGGTTACGGGCATCAACGTGTTTCTGTATTTCGCTCCCGAGATTTTCAAGAAACTCGGAACCGGCACGGATTCCGCCCTCCTGCAAACGATCGTGGTCGGTTTTGTGAACATGCTCTTCACGCTCGTGGCCATTTACACGGTGGACAAGACCGGACGGAAGCCGCTCATGCTTATCGGCTTTTCGGGCATGGGACTTTCGCTCTTTGCCATGGGATTTTTGGCGTACATCCAAAAGGTGGAGGCATGGATGCTGGTTTTCGTGCTGGGCTATATTGCTTGTTTCGCCTTGTCGGTCGGGCCGGTCACGTGGGTCATCCTGTCCGAAATCTTCCCGACAAAAATACGCGGGCGGGCCATGTCCGTTGCGACATTCTGCCTGTGGAGCGCCAATTACGTGGTTTCGCAGACCTACCCAATGATGGCGGAAAACAAACACCTCGATGCGGCCTTCCACGGCGGATTCCCGTTCTGGATTTACGGCGCGTTTTGCGTGGTGTCCATTCTCTTCGTCCTCCGGGCGGTTCCGGAAACGAAAGGCAAGTCATTGGAAGAAATCGAACGAATGTGGATTGGCGACGGCATCCGACCCTAAGTTTGCGAAATGCCTAAAAGCGCATCCGGCCGTAATGCCGTCAACGGTGTCATCGCCCTCATGGTCGTCATCGGAGACACCAAAGGTCATAGGGAGGCTTTGCCAACATGCAATCGCTTGAACGGCTGAACGCCACGCTGAACCATCAACAGCCGGACTGTGTGTGCGTGGATTTCGGATCCACGGCCGTAACCGGAATCGCGGCATCCGCCGTCGCAAAACTGCGCAAGGCCTTGCTGGGCCGGGATTCACCGCCCGTCAAAGTCATTGAACCGTACCAGATGCTGGGCGAAGTGGACGACGCCCTCATGGACGCGCTGGGCGTTGACGTGGCGCCGGTAATGCCCCGCAAAACCCTTTTCGGCTTTGAAAACAAGGACTGGAAACCGTTCAGGCTATTCGATGGCACGGAGGTGCTCGTACCGGGAAACTTCAACGTGACACCGGACGGCGCGGGCGGTTGGTATCTCTATCCGGAAGGCGACACCAGCGTTCCGCCGAGCGGACACATGCCGCATGGGGGCTATTATTTCGACGCCATGAACCGGCAAGGCCCCATTCACGAAAATCGGCTGGATCCCCGTGAGAACCTGGAGGAATTCGCCCCGCTTTCACAGGAAGACATCGTCCATTTCGCCGCGCAGGCCACGAGGGCCGCGGAAAAGGGGAAAGGCGCGATATTGACCTGTCCGGGAACGGGTTTCGGCGACATTGCACTGGTTCCGGCCATGTGGATGAAGCATCCGCGCGGCATCCGGGGCGTCGAGGAATGGTACATGGCGACACTCGCGCATCGCGACTATGTGTACGAAGTGTTCGAGCGTCAATGCGCCATTGCGCTCGAAAACCTGGCCCGGCTGGCTGCGGCGCTGGGCGACACGGTGCAGGCGGCCTTTGTCACGGGGACCGACTTCGGCACGCAACAGGGGTTGTTCATCGCCCGTGAGACCTACCGCGACCTGTATCGGCCTTTTCACAGGGCCATCAACGATTTCATCCACTCGCGCACGAACTGGAAGTCGTTCATTCACTCTTGCGGAAGCGTTGTCGAATTGATACCGGATTTCATCGAGGCGGGTTTCGACATTCTGAATCCGGTGCAGTGTTCGGCGGCGGGCATGGACGCCCGGACGTTGAAACGGGAGTACGGCAAGGATCTTGTCTTTTGGGGAGGCGGCGTGGACACCCAGAAGACCATGCCGTTTGGGTCGCCCGAACAAGTGTACAAGGAAGTTCGGGAACGTATCGCGATATTCAACGAGGGCGGCGGTTTCGTGTTCAACGCCGTTCACAATCTGCAGGCCACGCTGCCCGAAGAGAACATCCTAGCCATGGCGCAGGCCGTCAGGGACAGCCGCTCGCAAGAGTAGCGGGAAACGAAAAAGAGAGGAAACAGATCATGAAAGACCGATTCGCCCATTGCGCAACCCTTCTCGCTTTGGCATGTTTGATCATGCCGATGGCCGGCGCCGCCGAGTTTCATGTTTCCCCGCAAGGCGACGATGCCAACGACGGTTCGCCCGCCCGGATGCTGAAGACGATCGCCGCCGCGGCCCGCTTGGCGCAGCCCGGTGACGTCATCACGGTTCACGAGGGCGTGTATCGTGAATCCGTTGCGCCTCCGCGTGGCGGGGAATCCGACGAAAAGCGGATCGTCTACCAAGCGGCTCCGGGGGAACATGTCGAGATCAAGGGTTCCGAAGTCATTAGGGGCTGGGAAAAGGTGCAACACGACACGTGGAAGGTCGTTCTGCCCAATACGTTTTTCGGCAAGTACAATCCCTATGGCGAACGCATCCGGGGCGATTGGTTCAATCCCAAGGGACGGAACCATCACACCGGGGCCGTTTATCTGGACGGGCACTGGCTGGTCGAGGCGGCCAACCGGGACGAAGTCATGGCGCCCGCGGGCACGGTTCCTTCCTGGTTCGGCCAGGACGGGCATGGGTACTTGCTGAATGTGGCATGGATGAGGCCCCTGAATCGCGCGGCGGACACCCCCCGCATCGAAGCCACGCATTTCACGGCGAAGAACGGCACGGCCAATGCCGAATGCTCGGAAGGCGGACAATGCATTGGATTTATTTTGAACGGCCACTGGGTCAAGTACGAGGACGTTGATTTCAGGGAAAATACCGAGGAACTGGAGATCCGCGCCGCTGCGGCAAGCAATGGCGGGAACATCGAAATCCGCCTGGATGCGCCGGATGGCGATCTAGTGGGAACGTGTCCGATCCCCTTTACAGGCGGATGGCAATCCTGGGCCAGTTTCAAGGCCGCCATCAAGCCGGTAAGCGGAAAGCGGACCTTGTGCCTTGTCTTCAAGTCCCGCAACTCAAGTCCAGTACAGGAAGATATCCGCTTGTGGTATGCCGAGGCAGGCGAAACCCATACGACGATATGGGCGCAATTCAAAGGAATAAACCCCAATGAGCGCCTTGTCGAAATCAATGTGCGTAAAACCATCTTCTATCCCGAAAAACCGTTTGTAAACTACATTACCGTCAGAGGCTTCTTCATCCGCCATGCCGCCACGCAATGGGCGCCCCCGACGGCGGAACAGACCGGCGCAATCGGCGTCCATTGGAGCAAGGGCTGGATTATCGAAAACAACGACATCCGCTACTCGGTCTGTACCGGCATCTCGCTGGGGAAATACGGCGATCAATGGGACAACACTTCCGCCGACACCGCCGAAGGATACGTCAAGACTATCGAGCGCGCCTTGGAAAACGGATGGAACAAGGAAACCATCGGCGGGCACATCGTCCGTGGAAACACCATCGCCCATTGCGAACAGGCGGGTATCGTCGGCAGCATGGGCGCCGCCTTCAGCACCGTCACCGGAAACACCATTCACGACATTCACGTCCGGCAATTGTTTACCGGCGCGGAAATGGCGGGCATCAAGTTTCATGGCGCCATTGACACCGTTATCGCCGGCAATCACATTTACCGTTGCGTCATGGGACTTTGGCTGGACTGGATGGCCCAAGGCGCTCGGGTGTCGCGAAACCTGTTTCACGACAACGCGCACCAGGATCTGTTCGTTGAAGTCAATCACGGACCGTTTCTCGTGGACAACAACCTGTTCCTGTCGAAAAAAGCCGTGCTTTCCATTTCGCAGGGCGGCGCCTATGCCCACAACCTGATTGCCGGCAACATCCACCTGCTGGGCTTCGACGGACGGATGACCCCGTTCCACAAGGCCCATTCCACCGAACTCGCGGGCATGCACAACAATCCGATCGGCGATGACCGCCTCGTCAACAATCTGTTCGCGCGATGCGGCGGATTGAAGGATTACGACAAGGCGGCGCTTCCGGTGATTATGAAGGGCAATGTCTACCTGAACGATTCCAAGCCGCCGAAGCATGAAACGGATCCCCTGCTGGACCCAGGGCACGGAGCGGAATTCACGCTGTCCGAACGGGCGGACGGCTTCTATCTCGAAGGCATGTTCGATACGGCATGGGTAGCCGAACGGACACGGCCGATCGTCACCACGGATCTACTCGGTAAGGCAAGCATTCCCGGCCTCCCCTACGAAAACCGGGATGGATCGCCAATCCGTATCGGAACGGATTACTTCGGAAACCAGCGAAATGAATACCATCCCTTCCCTGGCCCCTTTGAAGTGTCACAAGGTGGAAAAACGACGATCAAAATATGGCCGGTCGCTCCAGTGGACCCGATTCCTTCCGCAAACCTCCGGTAAACGAAGGTCCCCGGCTGAAAACAACCGCAAAGGCAAGGCTTTCAAGGCATACGACAGCATCCTCGCGGAATAAGTCCCTTATGATCCCCTGCCCCCATTCAGTACAACGACATGTAACGCCGAATTCCGATTCGGCTGAACGTGCCCGTGCCGAATTGGAATGATTGCCGTGCTCTTTTCGGGCATCCGGTCGAGGGCGCGATTCGGGAAGGATTTGTCGTCGAAAACCAGTTGGCGGTTGCCCCTGGCCGCGCCCATGCAAGTTTCTATCGGACGGCGGCGGGCGCGGAAATTGATTTGCTACTGGAACTGCCGGGAAACGGTCTCTGGGCCAAAAAAATCAAACGGGTTCTTCTCCCAAGCGTGAAAAGGGGTTCCATCATGCACGGGAAGATCTGAAAACGGACAGGTCTTTCGTCGAATATTCCTGCCAAAACCGCTATCGGATCGCATCCGGAGTGGAAGCCATCGGTCTCAGTGACTTGGTCCAGGAATTGGACCGGTTGTTTTGACCTCGGCCGCGCTATTCCGGACAATACACAGGAACCCGCGCAGCGTTTGATGCCCGAATTCAGCCGGCGGATTGTTCCTCAATGAATCCGTGGTACCGTCCCATCCAGTATGGAAGCAGGTAAGCGGCGCCGTCGTCTTCGTGGCGACCGTCGCCGGGATAGTCGGGGATATACGGATCGGCATTCCACTTGGCGAACTCGCGTTCGTCGGCGGGCAGAACCCGTGTGAGCACCTGTTGTCCGAACCGGTTCGGCAACGGGGAAAAGGACACGTCGGCCCGGTGGCTGTTCATCATGTCCCAATGACGGCGGTCCGCCGGAATTTGCCGCAGATTTTCGACGGCGCCTTCGATGTCCGCGCCTTGGGGATCCACGGTGGCATAGACAAACGTGTAAAAACTGGGCTGTTCGCACTGGACAATCTGGATGTGCCGCTGAACGCCCATGCACAAGGCCCGGCGCACCTTGGGATCCTTTTCGAGTTGAAGGATGGGATACCACGCCACGAATGCCAGTTGATCGTCACTGTGATTGACGCTGTCCGGAAAGGTCTTCTTGGTCAACAGCACATTCGCCAGATAATGGTGATCCACGATGAGCGATCGGTAATGATCCTCGTATTTGCGGTCGCCGGTCATGTAATGCGCGACTTTCAGAAACGACAGCATCTGCAGGCTGTTCAGGCCCGCTTCCACATATTCGAACAGGCTGTCGTTCAACGTTTTCGGATCCCAGAATCCCCAGCGGGTCCGCTTGCCGTTCCAGTCAATGAGCCGGTAGCCGTTGTCCACGATGTAGTCGGTCAATGCCCGAACGTGGCGGACGGCCGTTTCCCTCTCCTCGGGGTCGTGCCGCGCGATGTGCTCGAAATAGGTGTAGAACGCGAGATAATGCCCGTCAATTTCGTCGCTCGACGTGTCGCTTTTCCAGTACATCGCGTCATCCGGCGTGGGCCGCCATTGCGGGCCTTTGAGTTTGCCCTCGGCCGCAGGCAACATGCTGCGCGCCACAAGGCCCGGCGTGCCCGACGCGTCTTGAAGCATATAAAGCGCCTTCATGCCCGTTTGCGCCGACGCCCGCGCCGATTCGTCTTTCGTCGCCCCGTAACACAATGACATGGCCGCGACATGGTAGGCGGTCCACAGGCCGTCGTTGTCATTGTCGCCGATGGTATGCGAGGTTGGGTTTTCCGCGTTGTCGAGCATGCACTCCGCGACGAGTCCCAGGCGGCGATGGCGCTCGTTGATCCGCTTCTCGATGGTTTCGGCCTTTTCGAGCAACGTCGTCTGAACCGTGTCAATACGGCCCAATCCGGCGTCCGTCAGGAAATACGCGGGCGTTCCAGACGGATGCACCGCAACGGCCTTCACCCGATTACCGGGCAGATATCGTTTCCCGGCCCGGTAAAACCATTGCCGCCCTTCCTCATAAGGTTTGTAAAAGACGGCGCCATGATCCGTTCCAATCCAGAGGCAATCGCGCGAATCCACGGCGATCGCCGTCACATTTTCACAGGGCAGGCCATCCCGTCCGCGAATCGTAGTCCATTCGCCATCCGGCGTCCGGCGGCCAAGACCGGCGGGTGTCCCGGCCCACAACGTCCCGCGCGAATCCACCGCAAGCGACGTGATCCGCGTGGCCGGCGGACCGTCAACGCCGTAGGATTCATGACGTTTCGCCGGTTGGGAAGCCGTTTCCTGCACATAAAGCCCAGCGTCGGTGGCGTGATAAACGCCTTCCCCGACTTTCACCGAGGCATTGACGGCCATTTCCAAACCGGATATCCGCGCACGTTCCGTTATCGCTTCCAATTTACCTTGTTCGCCAAAGCGTATCCCGACGGCCTTTTCGGACAATATTTCCGAGCATGCCCCCCGGACATGCACAAAGAAGGGCGCCACCTGAACCGGTAACGTCCGCTTGCCCAACGTCGGCATAAACGGATGCACGATATTCGGCAGCCGGAATCCCTCGGGCAGCCAAGATCCGCGGGCATCATCTTCCGGGGCATTCAACAGATGCAGGGCCGCTGCGCCCAATACAACCAAAGAAGAAAGCATGATCCGTAACTCCTGTCAGTTGGGTCGAAGGACAAAAAAACGGCCATTATTTTCGGGTTGTTCCGCCTGTTTTTCTTGAGAGTACCGTGTTCTCGGAGTCGTGAAGGCCTCGGAATGTAACGCCGATTTCCAAATCGGCTTACTGAAAAACGACATGCCGATTTGGAAATCGGCGCTACAAGGCGGCCATTTTTAATTTCACCGCAAGATCTCGTTGCCTGATCAGACATGAAATTGCCCGAAAATGCCAATCTTCGTGGAACTTCTCATCCTTAAGTCGCAAGAACTCGGTACTCTCAAAGTTCTTATGTCAATTCGCAATAGAATAGGACTTGGCTCCTTCCCGCACGGTTTCAAGCAAGCCCCTGAGGTTGCGGCGGATAGTCCGCGCTGTTGTTCCCGCGTAAATCGTGGGCGAACACGCCCCAGCAGGCGGCCATAATCGCGATGTATACATGCCCATTCGGATAAGTCAGCCTCGGCATGGCCAGCGACGCGACGAGTTGACCGCCGAACGAGGCGGCAAGGCCGATCAACAAGTAACGATCAACCGGGTTCCGTGCATGGGCAATGAGCGACACGCCGCGCCCGTACAAGCCGGCCAGTGCAGCCGCGGCCATGGAAAATCCGATGATCCCCCCTTTCGACAGGAAGTAGATCCAGACGTTATGGACGGTTTGATACTCCGCCTGGCCGTAGGCCAACGTGCTGGTCTTGGAAACGAAGCCCATCGCCTCGAAGGTACTCCCCATGCCGGCCCCCAGCAGGGGATATTGCAAAAAGAGGCTCCACGCGCCCCTGATTTCCTCGAAACGGCCGCGAATGGATTCGCCCAAAACCGGCACAATACCGGCCAGGAAGGTATAAAGCGCCGCCGCCGAAAACAGCGCCGCCGTTACCCCGCCGATAATCGCAACGGCCAGGACGCTTCTCCTCGCCGCGCGCGACGGAATCAGGAAATAACCGGCCAAGACGAGCGACAACAACACCGTTACATAGGCCGTTCGCATCATCCCGATGCCAATGGCCGCCCCGAACAGTCCCATGCCCAGCGCACAGCCAATCCGCTGAAGCCGCGACAGCGCCGGACAGAAGAATAGCGCCGCCAGAACCGTCAGCAGGATCTCGAACATCATATGGCCGTTCGGGCGCACAGATTGGAGAAGCAACGGGCCGATTTGGCGCGGCACATATTCGCCGAACGCGTTTTGTGTATTGATGACGCTGCCCGTCGCCAACGTGTAAAGAAAAAACAGGATCGCGAGACCGGCAATCGCCCCGCCCAGCGTGAACAGAAACCAAAATCCATGGTAGAGCGTCCGCTTGTCCCGCACGAGTCCCGCAAAGGCCACATAGGAAGCGAGAAACACGGGATAACGGCATTCGGAAATCCAGCGGTGCAGATCGGTTTCCCTCAACAGCCCGCACACCGCAATCTCGACGAAAAAAGCGCCGTAGAGCAGCATGGGAATATCGGCCAGGTCGTGTCGCCACGACGCTTTTCGCTGCAACAGTTTCGCGCCCCAATGAAACAGCAGCATGAACAGCAGCACTTCGCGAGGATGCCATTCAATACCGCCGAACTGTTTCGTGGCCACCGACCGGAACTGGTGCGAGGCCGCCATATACCCCAGAAAAAGCGCCAGCGGAAAACGCGACGGCCCGAAAGCGAACAACAGGCCGAACAGGATCGCAAAGGCCGCCGCTGCGCCCATCATCGCGCCGCGCGCATAAACGAAATACGCGGCCAAGAGTGCGATGGCGGCCTCTTCGGCAATCAACAACACCCGCGATTTGGGGAAGATCGCCGCCTGGACGATCCGCTCGAAATGATCACGGGCCACGCGCAACGGCCCACGGCCGATCTTCGGCCCGACAAGGGTTTCATCCGCCATCCGCAATTCCTGCTCCTTGACGGCAGTCTAGCCAACGCGACAGGCAACAGTCCAACCGGCCACAAGACTTGGGCCATTTCCTCAAGTGTGTTCATGACTGTGCCAAATTCTCAGATTCTCGGCGAAAGGGCTCGATTCGCGGGGTCCGGGAGAGGGGTCTCCCGCCCGGGATGACGCGAGAAACTCAGAGGGAAAGATAGAATGGTGGAGGAAACGCAACCGAGCGCATGAAGTCTCCAACACGAAGCCGCAGAGACTGCTTTCATGCACCTTGACTTGAATCCTGAACGCAGACTTCCCGCATTGCACGCCTCAAAACATGACGTCCATCTTATCCAGAAAACGGCAACTCGCCCGTGACAAGCCTATTGGCGGCCATGAAATCCTGTGGCGATGTAAACGCATTAAGGAACAGAGGCTTCCCGCTGAACGCCAGCGGCGAGACGGGGCCTACCGCCATGAACGGGAACTCCTGAAGGCTTCGAGCAGGGAAGCTTTGCGGATCACGAAACGACTGGTAAAGTTCCAGCGAGCGTTTATCGCCGCCAACGAACTCGCGTAGTCGGTCAAACTCGGATCCCATGGCGAGTCCGAATCCAAACGCAAGTATGCGCAGCTGCTGAAGGATCTCTGAGTCAAGCCCGCCAAGAGTCTGACTGATAAAGAACCAGCCCAGCCCGTATTTTCGAGTCTCCCGTACCGCACGCCGAAGAAGCACGCGCAGGCGTTCAGCCTCGGTGTCTTGCTCGAGTCGACCGCTTGGAGCATGCCTGTGGGCCTCGTCAAGAAGGACGAGGACGTTCGCGCTTTGGCGAGTCGAAAGGCTGGATGTCGACTGAACGATCAGAACATTCAGTAGCTTTCCCAACAACCGTCGCTCAAGCTCTTCTGTCCAGAAACGGTTCTGATTACCTCTTGCCGACAAGTCAATGACAACAACGGGCCGTGCCTCGGTCGCATTGGCCGTACCCATCAGGTCAGCCACAATCCCATACAGGCGCCGTCTACCTGGACCTGCAGCGAAGAGATTGCACAGCGGGACCCACTTGTCATTGAACACTTCGTTCAAACGATTGGCCAAGATGTCTTGGACTCGATTCTGAAGGCGTGTGCGCGGGTCGCGGCTTGGGAAGATGTACTGAATGTTCTGCGGATCGATAATGGCATTGAGCGCCGCTCGTAAGGCATCAAGACTTCCCAAGTTGGAAATCTGGAACTGCTGCCGTCCTCCTTGCGTGGCACGCTCAAGGGCGTTTCGGACAACTTCTGCCGCCCGAACCGTGTTGCTTGAATGCGTGATTGTGAGTTCCTCACAGAAGCCAAGTGTGACCAGCATCTCTTCAAAGGTCGTCCAGTCATCCAGCTGGATGTCGGCGATTCGGTAAACGTTAATAGCCCTGCCTTGTTCTCGGATGATTGCGTCCAGAGGAAGTCCTTGGTTGCCCACGCGAGATCCCGAGAGTTCCAGAGTAAACTCACCTTGCGGATCAATGACCAAGATGCCAAGGCTTGGGTGTCTGGCGTAGGCACAGAGCATCATTTTTGCCAAGCCTGATTTGCCAGACCCAGTCTTTCCGAAGACGCCGATATGATAAGCCTCTCCAGCGCCGCCAGGTCCCTGATCGTTGCTTCCAAAATGCTTAAACCACATTGGGAAAAGGATTTCGTTGGCATACGCCTGGCCCAAGTAGAAAATCTCTGACTGGTAAGACTGTAACAGGCGGTCCAACAGCGGTTGGTCAATTCGAGACACTCTGGTGCCCGTGGCCGGAACCATGCCGAGAACTTCTGGTTCGAAACCATTGGCTGTCTGCTTGAAAGTCGCCCCCACGACCAAGTCTGCGATCCGCGTATCCTGCCGGTTGGTGATCGGGGGAATCTCCCCCGTGCGCTTCACGAGATTTCGGAAGACGGAGTCCTCATGCCATCGATTCCTCAATTCAATTCCGACAATCTGGCCCACCGAGGTTATCGGGTTGCCGTTCTGGACAGCCTGAAACGCGGTTAGAGCGCCCACAAGGCGTTCCTCGGTTGCTTCCTGCAGAAGGTCCAAGGTAAGTTCGGTGTTTGTTGACGGGCTACCAACCACGGCAACGTCCTGGTTGCGATTTTCAGAAGTCATACGCCTCCTCGTCCTCCTTCGGTTCGGTAGTTCTGCAGAAAGAGCAACGTGTCTTCCACGTTGGGGCTGTCCCCCGCGACATGCTGCGCAACTGTCTGTTCAATTACGGCCACCCCAGAGCCAAGGCTCTTGACCATTCTGTCTGCCAGGAAAAGTGGATACGGCTCGATCACCGCCGGCGTGAAAAACTGCCTCATGATCCCTTCAAGTACCAAGGACAGACGGGCACTACTCGACGCAATGGCCGTTGACATTTCCAGACGCAATGCCGGAAGCCAGCCATACGGCCTGAAGTAGATCACGCGAAGAGCGCCCAGAGCCGCAACGATGTCCTCCATCTCTGGGCGCGGGCAGAACTTCTCCGGCAAGTGATCGACACGCATACTATCGGGTTGGTCATCAGTGTGAATCGGTAAAGGCAATGTGTATTCGCCAGGGTTAAGGATCATCGTGGCGAGAGCCTTTCCGTCAACTGAAACCGGCGTAGTAATCCTGTTGTCATGAAGCAACTCGTTGCGAGAGGTGAACTTCGGAACGGCCACTGTCCGCTCACTTCGAAGCAAACGCCGGACTTGGCCAAGAACCCCTCCTTCCCAGCGGCGCAGGAATTCATCTGCCAACGCCGGCGCGCAATCGCCGACTTTGGTCAACCCCTGATTCAGATAGATGATCAATGAGGAGAACGAGCCGTCCAGCAGGACGAGATCATGAGGCGCTTGTTCGGCCAACGCCATTTCCATCGACACCATCATCCCGCGCAAGACGCCAACCGTGTCCACACAATGCGGGAGACCATGGACCCACATCTCATGGTAGGGCTCCGGCCAGTGACGTTTTGCTTCCTTCGAAGTTCCTTCCACGGCCACAGCAGCGGCGGCACACAGGTCAAGGGATGTTAGGCGATGAATCTGGTAGGAACCATCAATCCCCACCACGGAGGGTTCCCGCGAGACATCCAAGTCCGCCTTTCTCCGAATGAGGCCGCATGCAGCGGCCTCTTGGCACATTCTAGCCTTGGCTGCACGCAACGCCGCCAAGTCCGAAGATACACTTTCCGCCACGGGTATGGCGGCCGCCAAGAGGTCGCGGACCAGTGCGTCTGGCAAATCAGCAAAGGTATCCATGCGTCTTCTCTTGCATCACCCCCTCAAGGCCAAAGCCTGTATTGTTCCCTGTCAAATTCACGATACTCGGGGATACGCTCCGCCCTCGGAATCAGCCATCGCTTCAGGAACATCTCCGTAAGCGTTGCCGCTGGCCAATCATAGAAGACCGGACGCGAGACATCGCCGCACAGGAAACGCAGCGTATCCCGTCCAAGCGGGGCTACGAAGACTTCCCTCCGAATGCCGTGATATATCCAATCTGCGGAGAGATCGAGGGATGACAGGCACTTCCTGATTACCTCCCTTCGGTTACGAAACCCTTCGCCCCAGTCCGAGTGCTTTGCGGTGGCATCGCAGTTAGTCTCCACATACGTGCGCATGGATCCGTAGACGCCGTTCGAAAAATGAAAGTCGCCAGACCCTTGAGTAAAACCAACGCTGCTCCAGTAGGCATGATCGCCAATGCGAAGTCGGTTGTAGATGGAGGAGCGTCCTAACGCGGACGTGGTCGTAAGCAAGGCAAGATACGGCTTCCGTACTTCCTTGCGGATCAGGGACTCCTGACCGGAGTACTTGGCGCGAAAAGCCTTTCGCACCTCGTTGCTGCACGCCAACATAGCGACTAGTTTGCCACAGATCAGACTGGAATACGGCGGAACGGCGCCGAGAGCATAGGCGTCCATCACATGATAGAGGTTCTCCCGTTTCGCTGCGCTGTCCCAGCCAATCCAAGTATCTCGTGCCTTCAGCGCAAAGACGGGGTCGCCCAGACCGAGCACTCCTATCAGCTTATTGTTGCTCTCGTCGAGAACGAGAAAGCGTAGCCGCCTACCGTACCCGGATGAGACCGGGATACTCCAATGCAGGCAGGCGTAGCGGAACAGAAGTTCATATTCCGAATCAGGTTTGACGAGAACTATCTTGGGGTGAACGGAGTGCGGCGTCACCTCGCTTCCGTTGGCTATGTATTGGATGAGGTCCGCTTCATGCCGTTTGAGCCCCTTGGAGGCGACTTCACGCTTCTTAGCAACGGCCAACTCGTTCATCTTCCGAAAGACGTCCTTCGTGGGATTCTTCGGTAGCGAGACGACACCTTTCCTGATGCGGAATCCTTGCCGCTTCAGGGCCGTTACTATGGCCTGCTTCAGTTCCTCTGGCTCAACGATATCCATGCATCACTCAATCAAATCGCTTTCGCGTAGGGGTTCCAGCACGCCGTTCTGGAGCTTGCTCTTGTCGAATCCCTCTGGAGACTCAGCGTGGACGGTCACTTTCACTGTCCCGGCCATATCCGCCAAATTCGCCATGGCGTTCCAGGCCGTGAACAACGCATTCCGGTCTGCGGAAAACGAAATGTCAACAGTTCTTTGCGCGGCCCCGCCAGAAGGAGTGGTTTCTGTTGGCGTCTCTGCTGCCTTTGGCGTCCCGCTGTAGCCCTCGGTCGAAGGCGGATAGGGAGTCGTCGTTGTGGTCGTTCCGTCCGGCTGCGAAGGTGGGGCAACGGGTTGGGCTTGTGGAATGGCCGCTGGCAGCATGATGAACCCGGAATCCAAGTCGATCTCATCATCAGCCACTGTCGCGCCGAAGCGCAACTTGTCCAGGGCCACCTGGAACTTGCCGTCACCGCCGAGCACGGGTGTCGCGCCGGAGCAGTACCCGAAGATACTCTCGCGGATGCCGCGCGCGACGGATTTCTGGACGACCGCCTTCGAGGTCAGGCGCGTGAAACCGAGGAACGAGTAGAAACCCTCGACCACTTCGCCGACCTTGACGCCCATTCGCGGCGGCGTCCCCTCGCCGAGTTTGAACAGGTCCACGATCTTTGTAGGCGCCAGAGTGCTAAAGACGCGCGGTTGCACCTGGGTAATCAACTCGAGTATCCGCGCGTGAATGGCTGCCTCTTTGTGATCGTTCAGCGTCGTTTGCAGCGGGCGTCCTCCGACCGCGACCGTCTCTACCACGATACTGCCGGATTCCGCGCGCGGCAGCCACACCTCGACGTAGAGATTGAGGAACGCCGATTCAGCGGCGGCCCTCTCGGTAGCCTCACGCTCCTTCAACTGGCTCTTCTGTTCATCTGTGAGGTTGAGTTGTTTGCCCTTGGTGCGCACTTGTTCGATGGCGAGAAGATACCGGACAGATCGTCGCAGGATTTCGATCTGGTCTTCCGAGGGGATGGCCAACCCCAGGCCGTTGCGGAACCGGCGGGGCCGGTCGCCATACCGCTCGAAGAACTCGCACGCATTGGCTTCCTGGTCTTTCTTGGACGGCCCCACGAACTCCAGCGGCATATATGCGACCAGGAATCGCGCGTCGTCGTGTGGAACCTCCGTGGTCTTATCCGGCCATACGATGGCCTCATGATGCCCGGCCAGGCGCGCCTCAAGCATCTCTTTAATCTTGCTGCGAACACGGCCCTCGTCGCGGGCCACGGAGTCGGCCTCCTGCTCGACCAGGAGCGTCACGTTCGGGTCCTTCTTGAAGCAGTAGCGGACGCCGTCGAAATGGAGGTACAGGCACTGCTCCTTGAGCTCCTTCAGACAGGCCAACGCCGTCGTGCTGTCCAGGTCCGGCCCGACGCACACCGCAAGCAGTTCCTGCTCGTTGATACCAGGCGGCAGCGTCTGACCGTCACCTTCGCGTTTCAGACCCCCGAAGGAATACATCAAAATCGCCGTGGCCAGTCGCGTTGCAGGACGCCGTGCGGCTTCGGCGGGGTTTTCCTTGGCGCGCCGGTCGTCAATCCGTTTCGCGCGCGCGTTCGCGCCGACAAGGTCGTGCTCGAGTACCGCCTGAAAATCCGACTGCTGGCCAACCTCTTTGAAGAAGGCCAGCCGGACCTCCGCGTCGTGCATCGGCACGTCGCCCGGTCCCAAGACAATCCGGCTTCTGGCCTCGCGGTGGCAGGCTCGCAGGCAGGACGCCAAAAACCGCAACGCCCCCCGCGTCCGTTGGAAGTCCGGTATGGCCGCCCAACGCTCGCGCATCAGGTCTATCAAGGCCGGATGGAATGGATATGCCGCGCGCACGCGGTCCCGGAGCACCAAGCCTTCCTCTTCGGCCTGCTTCGCCTCAGCAGCGCTTTGCGCGTAGGCTTTGCGCATCTGCGTGAAGATGTCCTGGTACGCTGTGGCCGCGGGCGAGGCATCCTCCGGCGCGGGCATCTTGGCCAACAGCCGCCGCTGGATGACGGACATCACCTCATTGCCTTCGACCGGCTCACGGCGCTGGTCCTTGCGTGCGGCCAGATGGTCCACCGTCTGCAGCAGATTGACGTATTCCAGCGATTCGCGCTTGCTCGATTGCAGCGTGAACACCAGCGCTGTCGTCTTCGTGTTACTCACGGCCACGGTCAGCCGCTGGAGGAAGTTCAGTGTCTCATCCCGCAGCGTCGTCTTCTCGACCTTCACACCGCCTGCGCTGATCAGGTAATTCAAGACCTCATCCAGCAGGATGAGGTTCGGTCCCGTTTCGAAAAGCCTCAGCAGTTCATCGTTGCCGGGGGCGACGCGCGCCTGGTCCTGGTCCCGCAGCAGGGCGTACCCTTCAGGGCCGCCCAGGCACCACGCGATCCAGCCCCACATCGTCCGGGCGTGGTCTTTGGTACCGGGTAATTTCTTGCCATTCACGGCATCGAAGAATTGGCCGTCAAAGACCGCCACTCGCGCCTCTGGAGGACACGGCAAGTCCTTGCCTTCGGGGATTGCGTCCAGCGCGTCGCGGTGCTTTGCCGCGTGAAAGAGGGCCGCCAAGGTATGCGATTTACCTCCACCGAACGGTGTGATCAGCTTTAGTACCCGGCTGCCCGCGCCGCCGCCCATCCTCGACAAGACATCCTTCAGCAATGACTTCAAGCCCGTCGTAAGGTAGGACGCTCGGAAGAAATGCTCCGGGTCGCGGTACACCACGGGCACATTCGGATTGCCATCCGCCAATGGCCCAAGGTCCAGCGCAAAGACATCCTCCGAGAAGTCGTCGGATAGCACATCCGCGTGCAACGATACGACCTCGATCCAAGGCTTCAATGTGGCCACAATATCCCTCCGATCATATGTCCCCGTTGGGGACATGGCCTGAGAACGTGTCCTTTCTTTCTCAAAACGGGGACACGTCCTTTTCAATATTTTGCCGAGACGCGCGGCTTAGCGTTCTTCCCTCTCGGCGGGTGTTCCAGCGCCTTCCCCGTAGCGGCCCGGCGCCTCGCTCGCCATTGTCGCATGATCCGGCGAAGTATACGGCGCGGGCGCGATGGTTCGATCTTTGAGCCGCTCCCAAAGCGGATCACCCCTGAGGGACTCGAGGATATATTGATTGCGCTCCGCCCAGGAAAGCCCTTCCGTTTCCTGGTCAATCTCGATTCTACGCCGGCGCATGAAGCCGACCGCGTCAAAGCTCTTTTCCATAGTCCAATACCTCCAAAGGCGTCCTTATGTCGGGCGTACGGTACCCCGATATCAGATTTACCACTTGAAACTGACGAATGCGGCCAACGTTCACAATGTGTTTGAAATTCCAACTTACAAGTATATCCGCATTAGCAATGGTTGCCAAGGCGACGTGATTTGCATCGGCTCGTGAACCGGGTCCGACTACACCGTGCCGGAGATACTCTTCCGCCAGTTCTGAGGCCTCGGTCGAAGCAGGAACTCGCACAACAAGACTCGTCGGTATTTCATCAATCCTCTTTCGCACCCGTTCCGGGGCTGGCTCGAGCTCCTTTAAGGTCAGATCGGACAGCGCCATTTCATAGCGGCCTTCCTGAAAGCATCGCCACAATGCCAGGCTTCCCTCCGCGAATTCTTCATCCTCACAACCACCGACCACGGAGGCGTCCACATAGATCAGCAGGCGTTTCATTGATGATCTCCTTCAAGATCCAGTTGTTCTTGCGCCTTCCGGCGATCTTCCCGTTGGGTCGGGGCGAGTTCTGCATCCTCGATTACGCTGCGCCAGTTGGCGGTGAGCTTGGCGAGCGCGGCGAGTTCCGCCGTAGGCGAGACATCGCCGAGTTCGCCGCCTTTGAGGGCGGGTCCGGCGAGGGCCTGCGCCACGAGCCGCATCTGCTCGCGGTTCACGCGGGACTCACGCAGGAACTCCGGCAATTCGCGCGGGCGCTTCTCCATCAGCCACAGCGTACGGTGCAGCGCGTCTATCAGTGGAGCAGGCTGCCCAGCCTGCTGATCCGGCAGCCCCAGCTTCTCATCGTTGCCCCGCTCGAGAAAATCCCGGAGCCGGTACTTGCTCTTGTTCTTGGCGACCAATGCCGGGCTGGCAGCCCGGCCCACAGAAAGGCCCCCTGTTCCGTCCAATTCCACATGCGTCCCGTTGGCAAATACGATGGCCTCGCCCGCATCAAGTTCCGCCCAGCGATACGTATAGCGCCAGAGCAAGTAGAAGCGTGTCGGCGAGTCTACTCCGGCAAGGCTGGTTTGGCGGCTGCCATTTCCGCCCACCTCTTTCGATAGGCGGTTCAGGATTTCTTCCAGTACGACTGTCTCTACCTCAGCGAGGAACCGTTCGGCGGGCACTTCCTCGCCATTCGCGTACTCGACGCGAGCATGGCGAGTGAAGGAACGCAGCCCCGCCCCAACACACGAAATCACCAAATCGGCGCCACTAACACCCATCTTCCAGAGGGAATCCACTCGCTCGTGAACAATCTCGTTTAGTTCTGGATGAACATGAGCCTCGTAGGAGCCAGCACCTGAACTGTCGCGTTTGCGCGCAATGAGAAAGATGCTAGAGGCAAGAGCGGCAGATTCTTGTGCACGGAGGCGTCCAGGTTTCTCAGTATCCAATGGCCAAGCCTCTTCGACCGTAAAACCCGCGTTGCGAAGAGCATCAACCAGGGTGGCCCAACCCAGCGTAGTCTTGTGTGCATAGACGATAGAAAGTAGCCCACTGCGTTTGAGCGCACTATGGGCACGGGCGAAACTTTCTCGCATCATGCACTCATAGGCGTTCTTAGCTTTATCCCAGTTACCCGTATGACGCCCAGCATCTGCGATAGCTTCGGACTTCTTGGGTGTACACGGTGTGGCAAAGTGTTCCGGGTATAGAAATCCAATTGAACGCTTCAGCCATACATAGAAATAGTCAGAAATATCTGCATATGGCACGTTATCATAGTATGGTGGATCTGTAATAACCGCATCTAAGAACTCTGGCGGCAACAAGTCGTTGGTTGCGGAGCCACGTATTACCCTGCTAGGAATAGGTGCCACTGCATCACCAGATTTCAGCGCTTCAGTAATAGCATCCACGCCCCAGCCACCGCTGCCATCATTGAAAGGGTTGGCCTCGGCGCAATCCCACACCATGTTTATTGTCTGCCGACCGAACGCATGCGCAATTCTGCTGCTGCCGAAGTAATTATGAACGCACAGCGAGGAGTTGAAATCAGCAAGTCGGTCAAGTATGCAAGCAAGATACGTGGCTATGGCTCTTGCATGTTCTTGGCACCCTAGATCGCCAAGGCTTTCCAAAGCTTGGCGGATGCACCAAGTGAACGTAAGCATCGAAAGGAGTTGTCGGGAAAGAAATAGGTCGGCAAACGTCCTGAATCCATAAGGTCTTACGGTGATGCCAAGAGTATTGTCTTTGGACGTATCCGGGAGGTTGGCAATCGGCTCAGTGGGAAGGGAGAGGCCGCTTCGCTCAACCACAAGATCAATGCGTTGCTGAATGAGATCATCCGGAGGGATACTATCCCTACACATACTCTCCGGAAGATAGATCTTCCCTTGCCGATGCGGATGCGTGCATATTGCGGCCATAAACTGAACGCCAAGCCTTCCAGCCCAACCCTCTTCCTTAATGTAATCCACATCAGCCACGGTTCCACAAGCTGGACAAGTTGAGTTCCCACCTCTTGATCCCAGAGCAGGATCAAATCCCAAGCCACGCTCTGATGTTGCTTCTACCACGTCGAAGCGAACGCACCTCTCGTTATTCGTGGTCATGATCTTCATGGCCACAAATCTTCCTGTAGTCTTGCAAAGCCAAGTTTGGCGAATGAGTGGAACTACCATTTGGCAAGCAGGGTTCTTGCACTTGACGGTGCGGGTCCAGAGATAAGCCACAGGGGTAAGAGTGGGCCGGGCTGCCAGCCCGGCATCTTCATACAACCAAGGATAGTCTGTGGGCCGGACTGCCAGTCCGGCTTTGCAGGGATTCTGTCGGATATAGCACCATTTTTCTTCAAAAGAAGCGGGGTTTCGGATGATATGATCGAAACGTTCGTCCTGCCAGAGGGTACCGGAACAGCCCATGAGTTTGTTGATCTGGTTGGCGGTCCAACTCTTGGCCGTGTGCAAGATTTCAGTCAAGGTCCAATAAGAGCCGTCTTCCTTGGACAATGGGCTCAACAAGGCATGGACGTGGTCCGGCATGACAACTGCCTGCCAGAGGTCGTATCTTTGGCCGGACCAGTGCTTGAGGTTGTCAAGGACAATGGTGCGGGCGTCAGGGGAGAGGGTGATGCCGCTACCGACACGGTAGGTGATGAAGTAGCAGGCGCCTTCCTTTTCCCAGTGGGGGAGTTTGCGGCGGGTCTTGGCAACACCTTGGTGAAGAGAGAAGAATTCAGGCTGAGAGGGAGCCAGGCTGGCAGCCTGGCCCACATTCCAGAAATCATCATCCGGCAAGGGCGGATACAGGTCGCCGATTTCCGCCCTAACCTTTTCAAGCACCCAATTGCCCCAGTAGCGGACTTCCTCGGCCAAGCCGCCCCAGGTCGTCTCGCCTTTGGCGTTCTTCGGGCCGGTCATTCCGCGCACATTGGGGTCGGGCTTGCCGTACTTCTGCGGATAGACCAGCGTACACAATTCGATGATGTGGGCAACAGGATTCAGGTCATTGGCATACGCCTCGCAGCCGAGCCGGAGCGCTTCGAGCGGAATGGCCCCGCCGCCCGCAAAGGGATCGAGCACGCGGGGACGCGGCGCGCGGCCTGCTTCGATGTCCTCGCGCGTCACCTGGGCGTTCTCCTTCGGCCACTTGAACTCCTCGACCCAGCCCGGCCACTGACCTCTGGCCCGCGCGTCAGCAAGTTCCGCTGTCAGGCGGTCCGCATGCGCATCCAGGATATGCCGCTGGGCCTCGGCGATCACGCGCGGATCACCGGGATACTTGCACAGCCGTTCGACGAACTTCGCCGCATTCGCCCGGCCCAGACTTTGCTTCTTGTTGTCCGGTCCATTCTCCGGCACAAACTGCGACGCGGGCACCAGCGCCCCGTACACCGCCGCCCGGCACGCCACCAGCGGCCGCCGCGCCCACCACAGATGCAGCGTCGAGATATGCCCCTTCCGGACGCTCTTCTCCCGCGACGCCTCCGCGCTAATCGCCTCAATCGGCAGGTAGTCCTCAATCAGGCGCTTGTCATCTATCATGGCAACTGGCCCCCGGTCGGATTTCTCAACGCGATTTCGTTTCGGCGCAAAGCACCTGCCAACACTACGGCGACCGAACATGCGCTTGTTATCAGCATGTCCGCAACCAGTGGCGGGGTGGCCGTTGCCCGATCTCCGTGTGCATGTCGATCTCCTGTCTCATGAGCAGCCTGATACGCATTCTCCGCGAGGCTTGAGAATGCCTTGATGGCTCTGTCGCCAATATTGGCCACGGTCGCCAAGTCCTCAAGATTCGTCTGTCGGCGTAATTCGACCAGATAGTTGGGCAGCTGTTTTGTGTTTGGCTCGGCGATACCGAGTCTGGACAATGCCTCGCGGCACACTGATTCGGCGGCGGAGACGGCCGCCGTGATGGCGCCGGGGGGATCGGTGCTCATGCGCAACACCGCTTTGCCAAGTAATTCGCGGGCTTCCTGAAGATTCGCCGATTCCATCGTGGTTTCCGCACTCCGCACGTAGTCGTGCGCGCCGCCGGCCTCCAAGATCTCGCTGAGCGCCACGCCGCTTTCCTGCAAGGCCTGTTCAAGCGATGCCCTGTCATCATCTTGCACCGCTTTGCGACTGAACACCACGCGAACGAGTTCCAGCAGGATTCCGTCTGCTTCCGCTTTGTCGAAATCCTGGTAGATTGTGTCGAACCCCTCGTTCATTATCGTTGACTTGGACTTATAGCAGGGCGATTTCATACTGCCCGTCACTTGGATGGCAAGAACACGATTCGCGTTCGCTCCGGCATCCAAGAGGAATTGTTTCAACTCGTCCCTTGACGAATATGCGTCAACGAGACGCCTGATCGCCGCGATTGCCTTGGAGTTGAGCGTGGCTGAGGTCTCTTGCGCGCTCATGTCTCTTTTGTCCCCTTTCTGTCCCCTTGCGGCTTCTGCCGGCCACGCTTCATAGGGACGGCCAGTCTCTTGCGTTCTTGCAGCAGGGCTTGGGTTCGTTCGATTTCGGCGGTGAGTTCCTTTTCGTCCGGAAGGGCGGTGCGATACTCTGACGCCATGACCTTGTTTGGAAGCCCTTCGAGAGCGTAGCGCGCGACGGCCTCGTCCTTCCGGGCGCAAAGGATGAGGCCTACCGGTGGGTTTTCGCCCTCGCGCACCCAGTGCTCCCGGGCGTAGTTGAGGTAAAGATGCATCTGGCCGGCGTCGGCATGGGTAAACTTGCCTATTTTCAAGTCAATGACGACTAGACACCGCAGGCGACGATGGAAGAAGAGCAGGTCCACCTTGTACCACTCATCGCCGATACGCAGACGTTTCTGCCGACCGACGAAGCAGAAGTCGTCCCCGAGTTCCAGGAGAAACGCTTCGAGGTGGCGGATGAGCGCTTCTTCAAGGTCGTTTTCAGAGTACTCATCCTTGAGGCCAAGGAACTCGAGAATGAACGGATCCTTTATTGCCTCTTCAGGGGTCACGCGGTCTTCGGGAAGCGGCTTCTCGCCCTTGCGCAGCATGGCCGCCTTGTTGCGGGAGAGGGCTGTCCGTTCGTAAAACTGGGCGTCAATCTGCCGGTCGAGTTGGCGGACCGACCAGCCGTTGCGCAGGGCTTCGGTCTCATAGAACTTGCGGGCGAGTTCGTTCTTGACGCTGAGCAAGCGTACATAGGCCGACCACGGGAGGGGGAAACATGACGCAAGGCCAGCCAGGTCGAATTTGGCAGACAGTGTCTGCTCTTTTAATTCGCCAGACACTGTCGGGCGAATCTCAGGAACGCGAACGTCCTGAGAAATCCGCGACACTGTCGCGGAAATTCCAGACGCCGTCTGGAAGATCGGCTCTCTCAGCGCGCCTGCCACGTCCGGAGGCAATTGTGCAGACACTGTCTGCAGAATTCCTAGGTGTTCAGATTCTGCAGACGGGATCTGCAGAATCTGCCATGAGAGATAAAATGCTTTCATCAGCCAGACGTTTCGGACCGAAAAACCGCGTCCATATCGAGCAGTCAAATCGGCGGCCAAGCGTTCAATGAGTTCTTCGCCATATTCTGCTCGCGCTGCTCCGGCCTGCTCGAACTCGACGATCCGCCGCCCAATGAGCCAGTATGCGGCCGTCATCATGCAGTTCACCGAACGGGCCGCCGACCGTCTGGCGGCCTCGATGACGGTGGAGACATCGACAAGGACCGAATTGTAAGCGTCCGGGCCGGTATCGCGTTTCCTGACCTTGTTCGTCATGGATTCTCCCTCGCCGCTTGCTCGACGGCCTGTGCCGGAATGTCGAAGTACCGCGCCGCCACAACTTCCTTTTTGGCGTGGTCGAGGTGCTTGACGGGATTCTGAATGCGGACCGGTTCGGGGTCCGGGTTGTTCAGCGGGTCCCAGACCACGTAGAGCCAGTAGGAATCGCCGAGTTGGGCGGCCTTGTACCATTCGTTGGTGGTCAGGCGGATGGGCATTCCGCGCTGGCGCCCCTTAACCTCAATGCGGCGAAGTCCGGTGACCGGATCCCGGTATCCGGTCTGCGGGTCGGCGGGGCCAAGGCTGCGGATGTCGAAGCCGATCTTGAGATGTCCGACTCGCTCACACTCCCAGCCGCGAGCCTGTTCGTAAGCAATAACCACATCTTCCGCCGCCAATTCAGAACGACGCCGTATCTCGGGGTCGGCCTCGTCGAGCATCAACTCGCACGCGTCCGCGCCCGGCGGGAACACCAATGCTGTCGCGATGTGGCGCACAGGGCCATGGCGGGCGAGATCGAGCCGTTGCAAACCCTCCATGCGCTCCTTACGCGTGCGTTGCAGATCAGCGAGATCATTCTCGGCCCGTTGACGAGCGATGGCAACCTCTGGTGAACCCGCCTCGCGAGCGCGCAGGTTCATCACGCGGTCCTGCGCGGCGCGAACGCGGGCATCGAATGAGCGTTCGAGATAGTCGCGGCAAACTTGCACAAAATGCTGTCGTTCCACTTGGCACCGCGTCCGCACTTCCATCTGATAGGTGATCTTGAGGAAATCGGCCGCCGCGCTAGAGTCCAGCGAATCCATGTCAACAGGCGGATGCGGGTGTGCGGGGAGGTCCAATAGGCTGTCCGCTGGAACAACAGCGAAATGCTCGGCAGCGGGTGCGTTCGGGTCTTCTTTGATTGCGACCACTTCGGCAAAGAGTGTATCTATGTCGCCGTTGACCTTCTGTCCTCGAATGGACATCTCGAAGAAATGGAGGCGATAGGGCGCGACCGCCACCGGGTCCACGTACACCGCAACGCCGCCAACAAGTCCGGCCAGCACCTCGTTGAGGCGCTCATCCACAGCCGCGTAAAGAGGATGGCCGGGACCTAAAAGGACAGCGTCTATGTGTTGGTCGAGGTCCAGATGCTCTTTGTGGAAGGTGACCTTCCGGTAGACGGATTCGGCCTTGCCGAGTCGGCGCACGGCATTTAGGCGCTCGGAGCGGAGGTCGGAGAGAACGTGCTCAATGCGCCAGAGGCCATCCGCACGCGGTTCGACTCGCAGGCCGACCTCTCGCGCGGCTTCAATGAAGTGCTTCTCGACATACTTGGGCATCAGCCGGCGTTCTTCGGATTCCGCGTTGGCGCGCTGAAAGGAAGAGAAGTCCACGTTAGCGCGCGCAAGGGCGATGCCGGTGGCGATCTCGTATTGCTGCAGCCGGGCCGGGTCGATCCGTTCGATCTTGTCGAGGTATTCGTCCAGTCGTCGCGGGTCGTGGGCAACTTCACGCAGCATTTCCGGCAGGTTGACATCGTTGAGGGACAGAACCTCGCCGATCACGTCAAAGACCCGGTCTGCCAACACGGCGCGCATCTGTTCCAACTTCAGCAACAGCCGCTGGAGGATGCGGCCCTCGATGATCGGCTGGCCCTCCTCGGAATCGCTGGCCACGAAGTTGAACGCATCCACCTCGCGTTCCTGCCCGATTCGATGGATGCGGCCCAGGCGCTGTTCGAGGCGCGTGGGATTCCACGGCAGGTCGTAGTTGATCATGAGGTGGCAGAACTGGAGGTTGATGCCTTCGCCCGCTGCTTCCGTGGCGACACAGATCTGGCAAGCCGTGCGGAATTGCTCCTGGGCGCGCTTGCGTTCATGCGGATTCATGCCGCCGTGAATGTTGCAGATGGAGTAGCCCCAGCGCTTCAGGTGGTCGGAGAGGTACGTAAGTGTGTCGCGATGCTCGGTGAAGATGAGCAACTTTCCGCGCCCGTCGGACAATTCATTGAACTCCGCCTTTTCCAGGCATTCCTTGAGCGCGGCGAGTTTCGAGTCGCGGGCGGAGTCACGCACGCGCTTGGTTTGAGCATACAGATCTTGGAGGGCCGCGATTTCGGCGCGCAACTGATCGAGCTCGACTGCGGCCGTCACCTCATCCACAAGCTGATCGCGCTCGTCGTCGTCGAGATCATCCTCGTCTTGCTCGGCATCTGCGATACAGCCCTGAAGATAGGCCAGACGCTTGGCCCGCTGGCTGGGTGACAAGTCCTCCAACTCCTTGAGAAGCGCCTGTTGGCGTTCCAGACGCCTGCGGATCGACTCGCAAATGGCATAGGTCGAACTGGCGAGACGCCGCTGCAACACGGTGCGAGCCAAAGCCACGCTCGCCTTCTTCCGTCCTGACGCTTGCGGCAGAAAGCGGTTGATGAAGGCGGTGACCTCTTTGTACAGGTCGTATTCATCGTGGTTCAGAAGGAATGTGACCGTATGCGCGCGCCGGTCGGGGAACAGCCGCCGCCCGTTCATGTCCTTCAGGTCTTCCTTCAGGCGACGCAACGCCCACGGGCATTCGGGTCCCAGGCGAAGGATCTCACGACGGATTTCTCCGGCCCGGTTGGGCACGCGGTGCGGTTCGGGGAACAGGTCGGGATCAATGAGACGGACGAAATGGGCGAAGCGGTCGTCGTCACCGTGGTGCGGGGTGGCGGTCAACAGGAGCAAGTGATCGGCCTGCGCGGCCAAGCGTTCAGCAAGCTGATAGCGCTTCGTCTTCTCCGCTTCATCGCCGCGCGAGGAAGAGTGTTTGGTGTAGGCGCTGCACTTGTGGGCCTCGTCGATGACCACCATGTCCCAGCGCTGTTGCCAGATTCTCTCGCGGACATCGTCCTGCTTGGCGTAGTCAAGCGAGGCTACGACCTGCGTTGACCGCTGCCACGGGTTGACCAGTTGCTGCTGGTCCACGGCAGCGAAGATCATGTCGAACGGCTCGCCAAACCATCGCAGCAATTCGTCCTGCCACTGGATGGTGAGCGGGGCCGGGCAGAGTATCAGGATGCGTTCGATAGCCTGGCGCAACTTCAGTTCCTTGATGAGCAGCCCGGCCATGATGGTCTTGCCCGCGCCGGGATCGTCGGCAAGCAGGAAACGGAGCCGAGGTTGCGGCAGCATCTTGAGGTAGACCGCTTCTATTTGGTGCGGCAAGGTGCGAATGCCCGATAGACTGACGGCAAACTGACGGTCGTGGGCGTATGCAAGGCGAATACGAGCGGACTCAATCAGAAGGCGTGTTCTTTCGGGGTCATTCGTGGTGACTCTGGAAGCCCGTTCCTCTGACTGCCCGAAGAGGGCTTGCGCTTCCTGTTCCGATAGGATGGCTTCATCCGGCGTGCCGTCCGACAAACGTACTCGGCACTCGTATCCCGAACCGAGAGACCGCACAGACTCCAGCACCACCGGCTCGGGAAAATGTCCCGGCAGGCTTATCCGTTGTCCGAGAGGAAATGCGGCTTCCGTATTCATCTGTGCTTTCCGCGTACAACCTTGGGCTTCTTCGCAGGTCCCGCACTCAGCCAAGCGTCAATCGCGTCCCTGTGAAAGCGCCATTGGCGCCCCGCCTTCTGGCCGGGGATCTTTCCGGACTGAACGAGCCTATAGACCGTGGACTTCGGCAACCTCAAGTACGCAACGACCTCATCAAGGGTCATGATTGTCTCTGGGCTTTCGTCCATCAAGCGTTCCCTCGTTTTCCCTTGGCCACGAGTCAAGTATTACGGCAAAGAGAATATCCGCGAGTTATGAGCAATGTCAATTGATTGCTACCAGCGGTTTCAGGAAGGGCGGCCTGCACTCCAGGAGGGGACGCAGAGCAGACGAAGCGGCATTTTGTCGAAATCTTCCCCGCCAACATAGGCCCATGCTGCCGCAGGTGCGCCGTCCGAGAAGACTGACACCAAGACTCGGTTGTAGAGGCTGGGACTACCGGGGCGGTAGCCCTCCAAGCGGTCCAAGCGCGGGAGGCGTTCCTCGGGGTCGTCGAAGGTCATGAGTTCCCCGCGAACAAGCCCCCAGCCGCGCCGTGTGCGGCCTTTGGTGCCCTGGTCGGGGTGTTGGGCCGACCCCGCTTCGAAGCGCGTCTGTGCCGCCACGTCGGCACACGGGTCGGCGGATCCGTGGGCGAGGATATCCGCCCCTGGCACCTGCAGCACCGGCAGCCCGCAGTCTATCTCGTAAAGCCGCCCGCGCACCACGGCCTCCTCGATGGAGACCGCCCCGGCGCAGAACCGCTCATGGTTCCACATGCCGCGCTTCAGCGTGCCGTAGACCAGAACCCGCAATAGGCCTGGCGTGTTCGGCTTCGCGCCGTCCTGGTTCGTCATTGCTCAGTCTCCTGCGGTTCCCTGACCCTTGCCTGCGGCGTGAACGAAAAGTCACCCGCGAAGGGCGGGCACACGCCGGGCCGCTGGAACACGAGCAGCGTCATCGGCGGGACGATCATCTCCATCCAT